>Ga0163153_10000799_pt1 | contig 52587 bp, 52 predicted proteins | sample OliLakLV19MP6IB1_FD_148629 | JGI IMG/M metagenome (GOLD analysis project Ga0163153, IMG submission 148629) | Freshwater microbial mat bacterial communities from Lake Vanda, McMurdo Dry Valleys, Antarctica - Oligotrophic Lake LV.19.MP6.IB-1 | ecosystem: Environmental > Aquatic > Freshwater >... | reverse complement strand
ACGGCGCCATCGCATGATCGCGGCCTCGCGCCGCGGACGACGCCGGCCGAAAGGCCGGAAGCACTAACTTGCCATCGCACTTCGTCGATGGATCGAACGCTTCAGCCTTGAGTTTTTCAACGGAATTGGCGGAAGCAGTCGGTCCGGATTTGAAACTGAGACACTAGCCGGCAGCCGGAGCATTTCGGCGATACCAGAGTCGCCGAAAATGCACTGGATTCGTGTTTGGTCGCGTTTTCTGACGACGAACCGGTTCCGGTCCGCCTGAAAGCGCTCTTGAGGCTAGTCCACGACCCGGCGGAAGGTGATCGCCCCCACTTCGTTGACCATGGTGTCGCGGTCAAGAAACGTGCGCGTCGTGGTGGTCAGGGGAACGCCATTGTCGTCGATCGTGAACAGGCGGAAACGCTGCTTGTCGACCGGCTCTATGCGAAACCGGCCGACCTGGGTGGATCTGTCACCCTCGACCCCGCGCACGTCGAGCCGGTTGCGCGTGAGAAAACTTCCATCTTCGCTGAACACCGCAGTGATCGCGCCCGTCACGTCACCGCTGGCGGTCTCAGCCCGCCATTCGCCGATGATCTGCCGGCTGAAGGCCTCGCCGGTCTTGGGTTTGCCGAACATCTGGTCTCCCCGATTTCCCTGCGAATGCGCCTTTTCGCCTTACCGTCAATCGTCAGGCTTCGCCGCCCTACCGCGCCGAGACGGCGCATGACAGTCTCCACGAAACTGGGCCGCCAGGAAGCAAGAGTCCATGACGCTGAGCAATGCGGGAGCGCCTTCACGGGGCGAACTCCGCCAGGGGCTGGCGCGATCCTTCCGCGATCCTTAATGGCGGCGGCAGGAATTGCGCGAGATCGCGGGCGTCAGATCCGTGCAATCTTGACGGGGATTTCGTATGTAGGGGTCGGCACCTGGAGCGCGCGCGTGGACGGCAAGCGGATACTGCTCATCATCGGCGGCGGCATCGCGGCCTATAAATCGCTGGAACTGATCCGCCTGCTGGCGAAGCAGGGCGTCGCCGCGCGCTGCATATTGACCCGTTCGGGCTCTGAATTCGTGACACCGCTCTCGGTCGCGGCCCTGTCGGGCGAAAAGGTCTTCACCGACCTCTTCAACCTGACCGACGAGGCCGAGATGGGCCATATAGAACTCTCACGCTCGGCCGACCTGGTGGTGGTCTGTCCGGCGACCGCCGACCTGATGGCCAAGGCGGCGAACGGTCTCGCCAATGATCTCGCCTCCACCGCCCTCCTGGCGACCGACAAGCCGGTGCTGATGGTTCCCGCCATGAATGTCAGGATGTGGGAGCATCCCGCGACACGCCGGAACGTGGATCGCCTCAAGGCCGACGGGGTCGCCGTCATGGAGCCGGACGAGGGCGCAATGGCCTGCGGCGAGTTCGGACCCGGGCGCCTGCCGGATCCAGAGCGCATCGCCGAACAGATCATGGGGATGCTCTTCCGGTCCGCAGGGCCGCTTGCAGGCATGCGCGCCATCGTCACCGCCGGTCCGACGCGCGAGCCGCTCGATCCGGTGCGCTATATCTCGAACCATTCTTCGGGAAAGCAGGGTTATGCGATCGCCCGGGCGCTGGCGCGGCTGGGAGCAGACGTCCGCCTCGTGACCGGCCCCACGGCCCTCCCTGCCCCTCAAGGCCTGACCACGGAAAAGGTCGAGACAGCCGTCGAGATGTTCGAAGCCGTGAAAGCGCAGATGCCGGCCGACATCTTCGTCTCGGTCGCCGCCGTCGCCGACTGGCGTCCCGCCTTGCGGGCCGACACCAAACTGAAACTGAAAGGCGCGACCGAGGACGGCGTCTCGCTCCAGCTGGTGGAAAACCCGGATATCCTCAAGCGCATCGCCGCCCGCAAGAAGGACCGCCCGGGCCTCGTTATCGGCTTCGCGGCCGAAACCAACAACGTCGAGGCCAACGCCAGAGCCAAGCTCGTCCGCAAGGGATGCGACTGGATCGTCGCCAACGACGTCTCGGGTGACGTCATGGGCGGAGACGACAATGAGATCCTGCTGGTGACGCGAGAGGGAATTGAGCGCTGGCCTCGCATGGACAAGATGAACGTGGCCCGGCGCCTGGCCGACCGGATCGCCGGGGCCTGCCGCGACCCCCTGGCGCCCGCTTCCTCCCGCGCGGCGGAATAGCGCGGCGTCCCGCAATGGCGATCCCGGCCGCCTGCGCCTACCTAAGCAGAATCTTCCGAACCGCTGCACGAGCAGGTTCGTCGCGAGGCCAGCGGCATGATCCGGCACATCGTCTTTTTCAGCCTCAAGGACCGCTCGCAGACCGACGTTGTGGTCGCGGACCTGTCGCGGCTGGGAGACATTCCGGGATCGACGACGTTCGAGGTTCGCATCAATCAGAAGGCCGACCAGATCGGCAACGAGATCGACATTGTCGTCTATGGCGAGTTTCCCAGCCTTGCCGCGCTCCGGGCCTACAAGCAGCATCCCATCTATGAAGCAACGACCCGCGCGGTGCGGCCCCTCCGCGAACTGCGCTTCGCCGCAGACATCGAGACGTAAACAGGAGACCCATATCCGTCGCCGCGTCCATTGGACAGGATCGCGACAGGGCGCAAACGATTTGCGGGCATCAACCAGGTCGGGAATCGTGCTCTACACTCTTAATGAGAGACGGATTCACGCTCTCGGGGAATCGCACTGCTGGAGATCGCTGTCCTGGACGCCGTGATGATACGAGTCGTGACCCTGCCGCATTTCGACGGATTGTCGCTGCCGGCCTATGAGACCGACGGGGCGGCGGGCATGGACCTCCGCGCCGCCCTGCCGGCAGACATGCCCATAACGCTCGATCCCGGACGTCGCGCGCTCATCCCGACGGGGCTCGCCATCGCCCTGCCCGAAGGCCACGAGGCGCAGGTCCGTCCGCGCTCCGGGCTGGCGGTGAGGCACGGGGTGACCTGCCTCAATTCTCCGGGCACGATCGACGCCGATTATCGCGGCGAGGTGAAGGTGATCCTGATCAATCTCGGGCAGGAGCCTTTCATCGTCCGGCGCGGCGAACGCATCGCACAGATGGTGATCGCGCCGGTAACGCGGGGCGTCTTCGAGGTTGTGACCGAACTGGGCGACACCGGACGGGGCGGCGGCGGATTCGGCTCGACCGGGCGCTGAGGCTGTTGAACCCCGCGCTCCGGAAGATCACCCCTGCAACTCCAGGGCGGGTGGAACCATGTCGGCCAACAGATAGTGCTCGCTGTCCTCGACCGTCTGGAGCGGTCCGAAATTGAACGCAGAGCGGTCGATGATGATGTCGCGGGGCCTGAGCCTGCGCGACAGCTCCAGACCCTCCAGCGACCGGCAGCGCGAAAACGCCACATACGCCTGGCCATGCGCGAACATGCCATTGTCGAAATCGATGTGCACGCGATCGAGCGTCATTCCCTGGCTCTTGTGGATCGTCACCGCGTAGGCAAGGCGAAGCGGCAGCTGCTTGAACGATCCGATTACCGAGCGCGAGACGGAGTTGGCCTTGACGTCGAAATCATAACGGAATTTTTCCCAAGCCTGCTGTGCGACGCGGTGGGTCTCCTTGCCGATCTGGACGAAGGCGTCGCTGTCGCCCAGCGCCGTGACCGTTCCGAGCGACCCGTTGACCCACCGCCCCGAAGGATCGTTGCGGATCATCATGACGCGCGCGCCCGTCTTGAGTTCGAGGATTTCCTCGGTCGGAAATGCCTTGGCCTCGAACTGGCCTTCCAGCACGGCCGAATAGCCTTTCGCTTCGCCTGGCAGTTCGGACAGTCGCTTCTGGTTGATACGCCAGGCTGCGGCGTTGTTGGGCGTCAGCACCACATGGGTGAGGCTTGCTTCGGCCGGCTTCCGGTCGGTGACACGGCTCGCCAGCACCTCTTCGTCCAGAAGGCTGAGCCGACCGTTTCGCAGCGCGTTGAGGATACGGATGAAACCCTCGTCCTCCTGGCGGAAGACGCGCTTCAGGGCCGCGAGCCGAAATCGCGCGGCCGCAAAGGCGGGCGCCCGAAAGAACCACGGACCGCCATAGCTCGCCTCCAGTATGTGCTCGACATCGTCGCCAACGACCGGCGGCAGCTGGTGGAGGTCGCCTGTCAGGATCATGCGCACGCCGCCGAAAGGACGCTTGTCGCCGCGATTGAGCCTGAGGGCGTTGTCGATCGCCTGCATCATGTCCGAGCGCACCATCGACACCTCGTCGATCACCATCGTCTCGATCGAGCGCACAAGCCGCTGATTGCGCAGCTTCTTCGCGTCGGCGCCGTCGAGCAGCCGGGGCGGGAAGTTGAAGAAGGAATGGATGGTCTGGCCGCCGACATTGACCGCCGCGAGACCGGTCGGGGCAAGCACGACGGCCTTGTCCTTCTCGGCGGCGATCAGCTGGCGCAGGAGCGTCGTCTTGCCCGTGCCCGCGCGTCCCGTGAGGAAGATATTGCGCCGCTGGCCAAGAATGTCGGCGACAAGGGGGGCATAGACGTTCGACACGGTCATTGAGACTGGCCTACCAGCCGATCAATTCGCCCGACCCGCCCTGCTCGGCCGGGATCGGCTGGAAGCGGCCTGTTGGAACGAGCGACGTCACCCCGCCGCACGGGCATTGAACATCCATGTCGGCCATGATTGTTGATCCTGAAGGACGAGGGGTCCGCGAACATGAGTCTAACCCCCGAGCAGCTCGAACGCTACGCCCGCCACATCATGTTGCGGGAGGTGGGCGGCGTCGGTCAGCGACGACTGCTCGACGCGTCGGTGGCGCTGGTGGGCCTCGGGGCGCTCGGCGGGCCGGCCGCGCTTTATCTGACGGCCGCCGGCGTCGGCCGACTGATCCTGATTGATGACGACCATGTCTCGCTCTCCAACCTGCAAAGGCAGGTCCTCTTTCGCACCGAGGATGTCGGCGGTCTGAAGGTCGGGGTTGGCAAACGCGCGCTCGACGCCCTCAATCCGGGGTGCCGGATCGTGGCTGTCGCCGCGCGACTCGCATCCGGGAATGCGCGCGATCTGCTGGCCGGCGCCGATCTTGTCGTCGACGGCTCCGACAGTTTTCTTACCCGCTTCGCGACCAACCGGGCCTGTTACGACCTCGGCGTCCCGCTTGTCTCCGGCGCTGTCGGCCGCTGGAGCGCGCAGGCGTTCGTGTTCAAGGCGGGCCTCACCAAAGGCCGTCCCGCCGCCGACCGGCTACCCTGCTATCGCTGTTTCGTACCGGACGCGCCGGAAGACGCCGAAACCTGCGCGGCCGTGGGCGTCGTTGGACCGCTTACAGGACTTGTCGGAGCGCGCATGGCGCTGGAGGCCGTGAAGGAAATCGCGGGCGCAGGCGAGAGTCTCGCAGGCAGGTTGTGGCTATTCGACGGCCTCTCGGGCGAAGAACGCACCATCGCCCTGCCCGCCGATCCGGCCTGCCCGGTCTGCGGGGATCCTGCACGTGAGGGCTTAGTCTGCGGAGTTCAAGAATGAGCAACGTCCAGCGCCTGCGCGCCATTCTGGGCGGGTCGGCCGGCAATCTGGTCGAATGGTATGACTGGTTCGCTTACGCGTCCTTCTCCCTCTATTTCGCGCCGGTCTTCTTCCCTCAAGGGGACCAGACCTCGCAGCTGCTGCAGACCGCCGCCGTCTTCGCTGTCGGTTTCTTTGCGCGTCCGGCGGGCGCCTGGCTGATGGGTCTCTATGCCGACCGGGCCGGACGGCGCGCCGCCATGACCATTTCGGTCGCCCTCATGTGTTTTGGATCGCTGGTGATCGCCGTGACGCCCGGCCACGCCGTCATCGGCGGCGCCGCGCCCATCATCCTCATCTGCGCGCGCATCCTGCAGGGGCTTTCGGTCGGCGGCGAATACGGAGCCAGCGCGACCTACCTCTCCGAGGTAGCCGGCAAGGCGCGGCGCGGGTTCTGGTCGAGTTTCCACTATGTGACGCTGATCATGGGCCAGCTACTGGCGCTCGGCGTCCTCATCCTGCTTCAGCGCACCATGGACCCGGCCGCTCTCGGCGACTGGGGCTGGCGCATTCCCTTTTTCATCGGCGCGGGGCTCGCCGTCGTCGTTTTCTGGATCCGCCTTGGACTACAGGAGAGCAAATCGTTCGAGACCGCCCGGGAAGAAGGCGCGGCACGTTCACAATCGCGCTTGCTTTTCCTCACCTACCCAAAAGAGACCCTGATGATCATGGGCCTCACCGCGTCGGGCTCACTCTCCTTCTATGCATACACCACCTACATGCAGAAATACCTCGTCAACTCCGCCGGCTTCAACAAGAACGCCGCGACCGAGATCACTGCCGCCGCGCTCATCTGTTTCATGCTGGCGCAACCGGCGATGGGCTGGTTCTCCGACAAGCTCGGCCGCAAGCGCATGCTGGTCGGCGCTTTCGGGGTGGGAGCGCTGATGGCCTGGCCTGTGTTCACCGGCATCGCCGGGGCGGGCGGGGCGACGACCGCCTTCGCGATCCTCTTCGGCGCGCTGCTGGTCCAATCCGCCTACACGTCGATCAGCGCTGTGATCAAGGCGGAGCTGTTTCCGACCCATGTGAGAGCCTTGGGCGTGGCGCTCCCCTATGCGCTGGCCAACGCGATGTTCGGAGGCACGGCCGAATATGTCGCCCTGTGGTTCAAGTCGATCGGCGCAGAATCAGGGTTCTTCATCTATGTCTCGGCGATGTCGGCCATCGCCTGCGCCGTCGCAATCTCGATGCGCGATACACGACTGAAGAGCGCGATCCTCGAGGATTGACGCCAACCGGATCGCAACCGTCCCCCGTCGTGCTATAAAGAAGCCATGACGACAACACTGACGCGCGGAGGAGAGGGGCTTGATCGGCGTGGATTCTCCTTCGCCGACATCGAGGCCATGCTGGAAGCGGACATTCTGAACCCCGACGAGAAGTTCGAGCTGATCGATGGGGAGATCGTGCCGATGAACGCCCAGAACATGCCGCACATGATGTGGAAGTCCCGGATCAATCGCTGGTTCGTTTACCATCTGCCCAAGACGCTGGTTCTGGTTCCGGAAGCCACGCTGCGCCTTATCGACAAGCCGCGGGCCAACACGTTCGAGACGGACCTCCTGATCTTTCAGCCCGAGCCGGAGGCGACCGCCATACGGGCGCCGATGGTTCGGCTGGCGATCGAAGTGGCGGACACTTCGATCACTCGCGACGCGGCGATCAAGGCGCCACGCTACGGCAAGGCGGGTGTCGTGGAGCTTTGGGTGGTGGATGTGGTCGAGCGCCGCACGATCCGGCATCGCCAGCCGGGCGCCTCCGGCTATGACGACATCGAGACCATCGACTTCTCCGACGCGATCGCGCCCCTATTCGATCCGTCCCTTGTCCTGCGGTTGGCTGATCTGGAAGATTCATAGTGTCGAGCGCGTAGATCAAGGGCGACGCATTCCATCGATCCGGCGCGTCGAGCTACTTCCCCTTGAGCTCCCCATAGATCACCGTGACGTAGGCGTCGTCCTTGATGAAGCCGCCGCCGAAGGTCGGCGTCCATCGCGCCAGAGGCTTGGCGGCGATCGCCATCGCCAGCGTGTCGCCCGCCTTGACGCGCGCCTCGACCGCCGCCCGCGCGCCCTCGTGCATGGCGAGCGTCGATTCGAGATCGGCCTTGGTCGCGAGTTCGCCATGGCCGGGAATGATCTTCGTGTTGGGGCCTGCGATCGCGAGCGCCGTCCTGACCGCTGCGATGAATCCGACCTGCGTGCCGCCAGAGGCCGCATCGACGAAGGGATACCAGCCCTTCATGTAGATATCGCCCATGTGGAGCACGTCGGCCTCGACGAAATGCACGATGACGTCGCCATCCGTGTGCGCCGCGGCCACCTTGGTGGCGCGAATGGTCTGTCCATTGAGATGGAAATCAATACCGGTCGCGAACGTGACGACAGGCCAGGCCGCACGTGGCTGGGCGGCGCCGCCCCGGCTGGTCGAGGCGATTTCCCCGGTCAGGCGCTTGCGGACATTCTCGTGCGCGAAAACCGTCGTTCCCGCCGTCTGGAACACCGCGTTGCCGCCGGCGTGATCGCCATGCCAATGCGTGTTGACCAGGAATTTCGGAGCGTCGCCGGTCATCTGCTCGATTTTCGCCAGATTGGCGCTGGCGTTGGTCGCGTACTGGTCGTCGATCATGAAGGCGCCGTCGGGTCCAACCAGAAGGCCCAGATTGCCGCCCTGCCCCATCAGCATCGAAACGCCGGATCCAAGATCGACCACACGGGCGAAAGCCTGGGAATTCGGGGCTGGCGGAGAGGCTGGCTGCGGGGCGGCGGGCGCCGGAGGGGCTGCGGCCACGGGAGCTTGGACCGCAGGACCGGGGGCGGCAGGCGCCGCGACAGGCGCATCCATCGATGTGGCGCAGGCCGAAAGTGCGGCGACGCCCAATCCCGCGACAGCGCCAAGCAGATGTCTCATGGAATCCTCCCGACGCGCCTTGCCGGCGCCCCCAGGAAAGTGGGCCGGAAAGTGGCATCAGTTCAAGCGGAATTCGAGAGCCGGGAAACAGAATTCCCTGGCCGCGAGGGCCTGTGTTCAACTTCAGTCATTGCGTTCCGCCGCGATACAGGCCCCGCCGTCGAAGGACACCTGCTCGACCCGGAGGGCGGACGACAGGACGAAGCGCGTCGCGCACGGGCTCTGGCTGGACGTCGGCGGCTGCCAGACAGGAAAGCTTTCGGTGATTGTCTCGGTCCGCTGCATGCCATCCCTGTCCGTCAAGGTGCGGCTCACCTCCCTCGTTTCATCCCGGTAATAGCCGGCGGTTTCGAAGACGACCGACCGATCGTAGGACCACATGACGCGGCCGTCCGAAAGATCTGTGCGGGCGTCGGGCGGACCCCAGGCAATCAGGAGATCGTCACCCGCCCGCCCCTGCCATTCGCCCATCTGCTGGCGATAGCCTTCGGCGGTTTCGCAGGCAGCGAGCGAGGCCAGCGCGACAATGGCGACTGCAACCGCCCGGATAGCCATGAACCCCTCCTTCGACATCCCTGATGCGACACTTGCCGGCGCCGACTGAATGATGACTGAACGGACGGGCCTACAGCATCGCCGGGATAACGCGGTCCGGCGGCTTGTGGCCGTCGATGAAAGTCTTGATGTTGATGATCACCTTCTCGCCCATGTCGATGCGGCCTTCCAGCGTAGCTGAGCCCATGTGCGGCAGCAGCACGACATTCTTGAGGACGCGAAGCTTGGGATTCACGACGGGCTCGTTCTCGTAAACGTCGAGACCCGCCCCAGCGAGTTCGCCCGCCTCCAGCGCGCGGATCATGGCGGCTTCGTCAATGATCTCGCCGCGCGCCGTGTTCACCAGATAGGCGTCAGGCTTCATGAGCTTGATCCGGCGGGCCGAGAGCAGGTGAAAGGTCGCCGGCGTGTGCGGACAGTTCACCGACACGATGTCCATGCGCGACAGCATCTGGTCGAGACTGTCCCAGTAGGTCGCCTCCAGCGCCTCGGCGGTCGCCGCCCGCACGGGCTTGCGGTTGTGGTAATGGATCTGCAGGCCGAACGCCTTGCCGCGCTTGGCCACGGCCTGGCCGATGCGACCCATGCCGATGATGCCGAGCCGCTTGCCATGAATGCGCCGGCCCAGCATCCACGTCGGCGTCCAGCCGGTGAACTGTCCCGATTGCAGCGCGGCCGCTCCGTCGAGAATGCGCCGCGGCACTGCGAGGATCAGGGCCATCGTCATGTCGGCTGTGTCCTCGGTCAGGACGCCGGGCGTATTTGTGACGGTAACGCCACGGGAGACCGCAGACTGCACGTCGATATTGTCGACCCCGGCGCCGAACTGCGCGATCAGCCTCAGCCGCTCCCCCGCCCTCGCCAGCACCCGCCCGTCGATCTTGTCGGTCACGGTTGGCACCAGAACGTCACAGCGGCTGGCGGCGTCGGCCAGCTGGTCGAGCGACATCGGGGCGTCCGTGGTGTTGAGTTCGGTGTCAAAGAGCTCGCTCATGCGCGTCTCGACCGGCTCAGGTAGCCGTCGCGTGACGATGACTTTCACCTTGGTGCGTGGCATCGGCGTTCCTCGAAGCGGGCGCGAGGGTGGGCCCTCGTCGCCATAAGGGGGTCTGGCGCCGCCTCGATCCGGAAGGCCGGCCAAGCTGCAATGCACAGTCCCTGATCCGCTGTAGCAAAGCGCAGCCGCCGGGCCAACCAATGCGCCCGACTTATCCGACCGCTTTTGCGCGGAGTGGCTCGCCCGGCGCGCGAATCGGGCAATTTACGCCTGCCGGTTAAGCGGGCTTTCACCGTCACGTGCTTGGCTGGATCTCGAACCCTTGCAGCCCGGGCCAGGATTTCGCCTTGAGAAGCCTTTGCCTCCGCCTCGCCGCACTGGTCCTTTGCGCTCCTCTCCTTGGCCCGGGGACAGAGACGGCTGCCGCCCGGGAGCCGCCCAAGCTGGGCGAGTTCAAGGCCCACGCTGCCGGCGAACTCAAGTCCCGCCTCAGTGACTTTTCCGGCATGCCGGTGCCGCGCTACTCCAGTCTCCGCTATGACAAGGTCAACGGCCGCGCCGGGCCCAGCCTCGATTACCCGGTGGAGTGGAGCTATGAACGCCAGGGTCTTCCCGTTGTCATCATCCGCGAAAGCCAGGAATGGCGGAAAATACGCGACCCGATGGGCGACGAGGTCTGGGTCAACAAGAGCCAGCTCGCGGCCGAGCGCACGGCCATGACGACCAGACCGGGCGCTATCCATCGCCAACCTGACAGGCGCTCCGGCGTCGTCGCCAGCTATCTGGCAGGCGGGGTCGTGGCCTTGGGCCGATGCGAGCTGGGCTGGTGCGTGGTTGAGGCGGAGGGCCGCGAAGGCTGGGTCGGCCAGGCCGATCTCTGGGGAGCTGACGACCTCGGCGGGCTCGCCGGGCATCCGTAGATCGATGTGCTGCGCGCAATGGAACGCCAACAAGGCGTTCCAGACCCTTGGAACAATTCATCCCGGCGCCAAATGGAGACATTGAAGACGAGCTGATCCAGGGCTCCGTCCGCGCCCTTGAGCCTCGGCGCCGGGGCGTGCTAACGGGCCTCTTCCCCGAGGCAGGAGCATCGATGTCGCACGCCCCCAAGGCATCATACGATTATGACGACCTGCTTCGCAGCGGCCGCAGCGAGCTGTTCGGGCCCGGCAACGCGCAATTGCCAACCCCTCCCATGCTGATGCTCGACCGGATCACCCATATCGACGTCGATGGAGGAGCGCACAAGCGCGGCCACATCGTTGCGGAACTCGATGTTCGTCCCGATCTCTGGTTCTTTCAGTGCCACTTCCCGGGCGACCCCGTGATGCCGGGCTGCCTCGGGCTCGACGCGATGTGGCAATTGGTGGGCTTCTGGCTCGGCTGGTCCGGCTCGCCCGGCAGGGGACGCGCCCTTGGCGTCGGCGAGCTGAAACTAGCCGGTCAGGTGATGCCGGATTCGAAACTGGTGCGCTACGAGATAGACATAAGGCGGGCGATTCGGTCGAAACTTGTGATGGGCATCGCCGACGGAACCGTGTCGCTCGACGGAAAGAAAATCTACGAGGCCCGGGATATGAAGGTTGGCCTGTTCAAACCAACCACGTAGCATTTGCGGACCGTGAAACGCGCCTGCGGGCGCATGAGGAGACGCGCCGAAATGGCCATGCCTGACTTCCAAGCGCCAGACCTTCGCCGGGTGGTGGTCACTGGAATGGGAATCGTGTCGTCCATCGGCGATTCGATCAAGGAAGTGACCGAGAGCCTGAAGAACGGCGTCTCCGGGATATCCTTCTCGCAACAATACGCCGACATGGGTTTCCGCTCGCAGGTCGTGGGAAAGCCCAAGGCCGACCCCGCCGACCACATCGACAAACGCGCCCTGCGCTTCATGGGCGATGGCGCCGCCTGGTGCCACATGGCGATGAGCCAGGCGATCGCCGACGCGGGTCTGGGGGAGCGCGACATCACCAATCCCCGCACCGGCCTTATCGTCGGAACCGGCGGACCCTCGACGCGCGCCATCGTCGCCGCAGCCGACGCCACCCGGGAAAAAGGCACGCGCCGCATCGGACCGTTCGCTGTTCCCAAGGCGATGTCGTCCACCGCCTCGGCGACGCTTTCGACGCTGTTCCGGATTCTCGGCGTCAACTACTCGATCAGCTCAGCCTGCACGACCTCCCTGCACTGCATGGGCGCCGCCGCCGAACAGATCCAGTGGGGCAAGCAGGACGTGATGTTCGCCGGCGGCGGAGAAGAACTGGACTGGACCCTCTCCGCCCTGTTCGACGGCATGGGCGCCATGTCGTCGAAATACAATTCCGAGCCGCATCGCGCATCGCGCGCCTATGACAAGGACCGCGACGGCTTCGTCATCGCCGGCGGCGCCGGCATGGTGGTGCTGGAGGAATACGAACACGCCAGGAAACGCGGCGCGACCATCTATGGCGAGATCGTCGGCTATGGCGCGACGTCGGACGGGCATGACATGGTCGCCCCGTCGGGGGAGGGCGCCGTGCGCGCCATGCAGCTGGCGCTCAGGACGGCAGGACGTGCGCCGGACTATCTGAACCCTCACGCCACCTCGACGCCCGTAGGCGACGTCAAGGAGTTGGAGGCGGTGCGGCGGGTGTTCGGCCAGCAGGCGTCCGACCAGCCGCTGATCTCCGCCACCAAGTCGATGACCGGCCATTGTCTGGGCGGGGCGGGCGTGCAGGAAGTGATCTACTCCCTGCTGATGATGAAGGAGCGGTTCGTCGCGCCCTCGATCAACATCGACAATCTCGATCCCCTCGCCTACGGCGTCAACATCATCAGGGAAGCCCGCGACGCGGTGATCGACCTCATCATGTCGAACTCGTTCGGCTTTGGCGGCACCAACGGCTCGATCGCCGTGGCGAAGGTCTGACAACGTCGCCTCCCTTGACGTCACGCGCGGACACTCCAAACGCCGCGATGATGAGGGCCGCCCGCAAATAAAGTGTCCGAAGTCTCGCCCGGAGTCATCCGACATGGCGAACGCGGCGTAAACCTCGTAAGCAGACTTAGTCTTTTTGTCTTACGGGCGGATCCATGCGAATTTTAGTGCTTTCCATCGCCAGCGGCCTCTTTAGCTCGGCGGCGATGGCCCAGGCCAACGCTCCTGACTTCGGCAAAGACAAGGAGCGGTCAGCGGACAGCGTCATAATCGTAGGCCGGACCCTGCATTTGGTCGGCGAGGCCGTTTCGGCGTCAGAGGGCTCGATCGGCCAATCCGACCTGGCTGACCGACCTCTCCTGCGCAGCGGCGATCTGCTGGAATTCGTTCCGGGCCTCGTGGCGACGCAGCACTCGGGCAGCGGCAAGGCCCAGCAGTACTTCCTGCGCGGCTTCAACCTTGACCATGGCACCGACTTCGCCACCTCGGTGGACGCCATGCCGGTGAACATGCGCACCCATGGTCACGGGCAGGGGTGGACCGATGTCAATTTTCTGATCCCGGAAGCCGTTGAGGAGCTGACTTACCGCAAGGGCACCTACTATCCCGAGGTCGGCGACTTCTCCTCGGCCGGGTCCGCCCGTTTCCACATCGCCGACCGCGTCGGCTCAGGCCTTGCCGAGCTTACCGCCGGATCGTTCGGATATGTGCGCGGCGTCGCGGTCAATTCGGTCGCAGTCGGCGCGGGCGACCTGCTTTACGGCGTCGAGCTACAGGCATTTGACGGACCGTGGGACGATATCGAGGAGAATGTCGAAAAAGTCAGCGGGGTTCTCCGCTACAGCTTCGACATTGGCGGCGGACGCGCACACGCGATGGTCATGGGTTACGACAACAGTTGGAACTCGCACGACCAGATCCCGCAGCGCGCCGTCGATCAGGGCCTGATCAGCGCCTTCGGTTCGCTTGACACGACAGTTGGCGGCGAGGCGTCGCGCTACAGCCTGTCAACCGGATGGAACGGTCCCGCGCTGGGCGGGCAATTGGACGTCGCGGCCTACGTCATCGATTCGAGCCTCGATCTGTTCTCGAACTTTACCTATTTCCTCGACAATCCGGTCGATGGCGACCAGTTCGAGCAGGTCGATGACCGGCAGGTCTACGGGTTCGACGCCGCGCAACAGTGGGATCTGGGCCGCAGCCGAATTCGCGTGGGCGCGCAGGGTCGCTATGACGATATCGGTCAGGTTGCGCTCTTTCACACAAAGGCGAGGGATCGCCTGTCCACGGTTCGGGATGACGATGTCGGCGAGAGCAGCATCGGTATATTCGCATCGCATGAATACCGCTTCAGCGAGCAGTTTCGCAGCTATCTCGGCCTTCGGTATGACTATTACGATTTCGACGTCCTGTCGCGCTCGCTGGCCGTGAATTCGGGCGAGGCGGACGACGCAACGCCCTCGCTCAAGGCGAGCCTCATCTACAGGCCGCTCGATCCGCTCGAATTCTACGCCAGCTATGGCCAGGGCTTTCACTCCAACGATGCGCGAGGAACGACCATACGGATCGATCCCGTCACCGGCGATCCGGCGCTGCCGGTCGATCCCCTTGTCGATTCCGAAGGCGCCGAACTGGGCGCGCGCCTTCACGTCAACGACCGGATTCAGGCGACCGCCGCGCTCTGGACCCTGCGTCTCGACTCGGAACTTCTGTTCGTGGGCGATGCCGGCAATACCGAGGCCGGACGACCAAGCGAGCGCACAGGCGTCGAGGCGGGCATCTACTATTTTGCATCCGACAATCTTAGCGGCGATTTCGAGGTCTCCTACAGCGACGCCAAGTTCACGGACAACGATCCGGCGGGAGAAAAAATAGCCGGATCAATCCCTCTGGTCATCAGCGGCGGCATCACCGCCAAGACCGATTCCGGCTATGTCGCGACCTTGCGAGCGCGGTATTTCGGGTCCTACCCCCTGATAGAAGATGACAGCGTCGAGTCCGATGGTTCAACGGTCCTCAACCTGCGCCTGGGCAAGACATGGGGACCGATCGGCTTGTCGCTGGACGTTCTCAACCTGCTCGACAGCGACGATCACGATATCGACTACTACTACGCGTCGAGACTTCCCGGGGAGCCTGCCGCCGGCGTCGACGACATTCATTTCAACGTCTTTCAAAAACGCAGCTTCAGGGCGAACCTGCGCTACACGTTCTAAAGTTTCACGTCTGGGTATGTGGAATGCGTCGCTTTGTCGGGGCGCGGTATCGTTGCCCACATCGGCTGCGGTGTGAGCCCTATCCGTGAACAGGCGTCAGGTGGGAGTCGCCATGCGAATGGCCGGACCCCTTTGCGTGAATATCATCATGATGGTGATGGTCCGGTTTCACTTCGATAATGTTGACATGGCCGTTGCGTACGCCCCGTTCGGCCTGGATCGAGTAAACAAAGGCGCGAACATCAGCGACCCGCCCCTTCAGCATGACCGTCTCCAGGCAGTCGTCATGATTGAGGTGAACGTGGGCGGTCGCGATCACCAGATCATGATGATCGTGCTGCATCTGGGTCAGCCGCCCCGCCATTCCCCGTTCGTGATGATTGTAGACATAGGACAGATTGGCCACGCAATGGCCCTCGTTCGCTTCGAGGCGAAAGTGTCCCAAAGCGTCTCTCAGCACGTCGCGCACCGCTTCCGACCTGCTCTGATACCCGCGTTGACGCACCAACGTGTCGAAATCGTGAGCCAGGGCGTCATCGATCGAAATCGTCACGCGCTGCATTCGTCCTGCTCCGTGTATAGGGGCGTCCCCGGTGGCTGCGCTCCGCTGATATAAGCCTCGCCCATCAGGAACGGCAATTGTCTTCGAGTGAGCGCCGAAAGCCCCGCCAGGCGTCACGGCGCGCCGGTCTGGCCGCGCCCGCCTTGACGTACCCACACCTCCCCCCTACCCCGGCCCGTGACCCTTGCGAGGAGCGACACCCATGTCCGACTGGAGCTTTCCCAAGGGCGACCTGATGGCCGGCAAGCGCGGCCTCGTCATGGGCGTCGCCAACGACAGGTCGATCGCCTGGGGAATTTCACAACAGCTCGCTGCGCAGGGCGCCGAGCTGGCCTTCACCTATCAGGGCGAGGTGCTGGAAAAACGCGTGCGGCCGCTGGTCGAATCGATCGGCATGCCGACCATGATCCCGGCCGACGTCGCCAATGACGCCGAGATGGACGCCGCCTTCGCGCTGCTGAAATCCAGGTTCGGAACCATTGATTTCCTGGTCCACGCCATCGCCTTCGCGGGCAAGGACGAGCTTCAGGGCTCTTTCGTGGAAAACACCACGCGGGAAGGGTTTCGCCGCGCCATGGACATTTCGGTCTTCTCCTTTGTCGACGCCGCCAGACGCGCCTCGGCCCTGATGCCCGATGGCGGGTCGATCGTGACCATGACCTATCTGGGCGCCGAGCGCGTCATGCCCTCTTACAATGTCATGGGCGTCGCAAAAGCAGGGCTCGAAGCCGCCACGCGTTATGCGGCGCGCGACCTGGGTCCCAAGGGCATTCGCGTCAACGCCATCTCGGCAGGCCCGATGCGCACGCTTGCGATGGCGGGTATCAAGGGGGGCAAGCAGCTGATGAGCACCGGGCGCGACTGGTCGCTTCTGAAAGAAGACACCTCGATGGAGGGCGTCGCCGGCTGCGCGCTTTACCTGCTCTCCCCTCTCGGCCGGTCGATCACGGGCGAGATCGTGCATGTCGATGCTGGCTTCCACATTGTCGGCGTGCCCGACAGCGCGGAGACTTCGGGCTCGTGATCAGCGCGAGTCGGCCGACGACAGGACGAGAAGCCGGCCATCTTCCGCCGTGGCGACGCTGACCGCTTCGGCGACCCAACCTTCCGGCGAGGTGAGGGCGAGGATCGCTCCATAGGCCGTCCCCGCCAGAACGGCCGTGCAGCCGGCCACCACCACGATCTCCCGCAATAGCCGCGATCTCAATCCCCATCGTCCGTGTGTATCGGTCTGGTCCAGACGCATCATGCGCGCTCTCCACCCGTTCTCGAAAACGGCGCGCGGAAACCGCTCGCCTCGAGTGTCGCCGTGCGGAAAAACGCTTTTCCGCACGTCCCGTCACTGCGGGTCGAAGGGGAGGATGGCCATTTATCTGCTGAAGCAGGCCGGCTCTTGAAGGCAAGCTAGCCTATCGGAGCGTTTATCACAACTCTGTGATCGCAAGGGTCACTGAGCCGGGGGCGGAGCGCCGGTGACCGGCGTAGTGATCTCGGCAGCGGTCCCGTCTCGCTGGCCTTCCTCGGAGTTGGTAGAGGTTGCGACCATTACGGCGAAGGCCGTGGCGACGAGCAGGATGGATACAGCCAACACGATAAGCATCCCCCGGACGTTCTGGCCCTGTTTCGCCTCTGCGCCCGTGACCTTGGGCCCAGGCTCGACATTCTCGACAATAGGTCCGGCCATCAAACTCTCCTGTGAGGCAACCGAACGTGTCGCATCCGCTCGTGTTCCGGACAGCTTCAGGAGCAAACGCCCATTGCCTGCAGCCGCGCCCAGACCGGCGCGACCAGCCGTTCGACGGCGACGCCGCTGGGAGAATCGCCGGCGAAGGCCGGCGCGCCCTCATCGGCGATCACGAGGTCGCACTCATACCTGGCGGGTTGGGTGAAGCGCTGGTGCGAGGCGCGGACGAAACGCAGATACTGCTGGATCACGCCCTCTGAAGCACGGGCGCGCTCGGCCCGGTCGCGGCGGATGCGCCGGATCAGCCTCAAATCGTCGCTGGTGTCGACGAACACTGTCAGATCGAACAGCTTCTGATCGGCCCGGTCCGACAAAACATGCAGCCCCTCCACGATGATGACGGGGCGAGGAGCAATGTGATGCACGGCGCCCGGGCTGCGTTCATGAACGGCGAAATCATACACAGGCTGGTCGATCCCCCGCCCCGCACGCAGGTCGATCAGGTGCGCCCGGAACAGCGACATTTCCTTCGACGCGGGATCGTCGAAATTGATCGTCTTCTCGATCTGCTCGTTCGACCATCCGACCACGCTCGGAGAATGGGCGGCGCGGGGAAGGTAATAGTTGTCCTCGGTAACAAGCGCGCTTTGTGCCTCGCCCAGCCGATCATGCAAGGCGCGCGAAAGGGTCGTCTTGCCCGACCCCGACCCGCCCGTGATGGCGATCATGAAGGTCTTCGCCATGAAACGCCGTCCCTATTCGTCGCCCGCGCCGATGGGCTTGTCGACGAGATCGCGGCGCACCCGCGGCGAGGCCAGCAATTCGTCGATCCGCCGCGCCTCGTCATAACTGTCGTCCGGCAGGAAGCGAAGGATCGTGGCGTATCGCAGGTCCACCTCGCGCGCGACCCGCCCGCGCAGAAAGGCCGCCGCCCGGTTGAGCGCTGCTGCCGTTGGCGCCATGTCGCCACCGCCCAGCGGAGCGCAGAAGGCGGTCGCGTGCTTGAGGTCGGGAGAGACGCGCACCTCGGAGATCGTGATCGATTTGCCCTTGAGGTCGGGGTCGCCGAACTCCTCGCGCGCCAGTATGTCCATCAGCGCGTGCCGGATCAGTTCCCCGGCGCGCAACTGTCTTTGAGAAGGCGGTTTCATCGGCGTGAGAAACGGCTGGCGGATGGCGATGTCAAGAACGCGGGGCGGACAGCCGATAGTCGCGTCTCGATGGTCACGTCGTTTTTCCGGCTCCGGCGCTTTCCGGATAGGCTAGAGCAACCTTCGATCGATCCGGATCGACCGATCCCGATCAATCGAAGAAAGTTGCTCTGGCTTCACGGGTTTAGAGACTGATTCAGCGATCGACCTGCTCCAGGTCGATCGCATCAGGCTCTAGCTCTGGGCGTTAAAGGATGGACGCCATGCTGAACGCCATGCCCGCGCACGAAGAACTTTATGCCGCGATCGTGCGCCGCGATCCGGATCTCGACGGCGTCGTCTATGTCGGCGTCAAGACCACCGGCGTCTTCTGCCGGCCGGTCTGTCCCGCCCGCACGCCGCTGTCGAAAAACATTGTCTTCTTCGCCTGTCCGGAAGACGCGCAATCCGCCGGCTTCCGCGCCTGCAAGCGCTGCCGCCCGCTGGACGATCCCGACGCCCCGAGCGCCATGCTCGACACGCTGCTCGCCCTTGTCGAGACGGACCCGTCGCGCCGCTGGAGCGAGGAGGACCTGCGCGGGATGGGCGTCGAACCCGCCACCGCCCGGCGCCAGTTCCAGAAGCGGTTCGACATGAGCTTCTCGCAATACGCCCGCGCCCGGCGTCTGGGCCATGCCTTCCACACCCTTCGAAAGGGAGACAGCGTGATCGAGGCTCAACTCGATGCCGGTTTTGACTCAAGCTCCGGCTTCCGCGATGCGTTCTCGCGCCAGTTCGGCGATGCGCCCAACAAGTCCCGCGAGGCGCGCGCCTTCGCCATCGACTGGATCGACACGCCGCTGGGACCAATGTTCGCCATCGCCGACGACACGCACCTCCACATGCTGGAGTTCGCCGAGCGCAAGAAGCTCGAAACCCATGTCGATCGTTACCGCAAGCCGTTCAACGCCGCCGTGCTTCCTGGCGAGACCGAGGCGCTGAAACGCATCCGCCGCGAACTCAAGGACTATTTTGCCGGCAAGACGCTATGCTTCACATCCGAGATCGCCGGGGCGGGCACGCCTTTCCAGCAACAGGTTTGGGACGAGTTGCGCCGGATACCGCCGGGCGTCACGCGCTCCTACCAGGAGGTCTCCCAGCGCATTGGACGCCCCACGGCGATGCGGGCGGTCGCCAACGCCAACCGGCTCAATCGCTGCGCCATCATCCTGCCCTGCCACCGCGTCATTGGCGCCGACGGGACGCTCACGGGCTACGCCGGCGGCCTTTGGCGCAAGCAGTGGTTGCTCGACCATGAGCGGCGCGTCACCGGCCAGACGCTGGTTTAGATCCATCGCTCGCTCAGGCTGACTCTGCCGACACCCGAAGAAAGAGAGAGACCAACGGACGATTGATAAAGTACTTGTTTTTGCCAACAACCCGGGACTCGAGAAGTCCGGCAGCCGTCAGGGTTTCCAGATACTTCGAAGCCGTAGGTCGAGAGACGCTAAGGTCCCGCTGAACAAACTCGATCCGCGTGTAGGGATGACGAAACAGATTGTTGAGCAGGTCTTGCGAATACACGTTCGCATGGTCCTTTCTGATCCGCTGTTTGTAGCTCTGCATCAGCGCGCCGATCCCCTGTATCAGCTCCAAGGTTTGTTGCGAGGTCTCCGCCACACCTCGAAGTATGTATAGAATCCATTCTTCCCAGTCTCCTTCGTCTCTTACAGCCTGAAGGAGGCGGTAATAGTCTGCTTTGTGCGAGGTGATGTAGCGACTGAGGTAAAGAATCGGAATATCAAGCAAGCCGACGCGGGTCAGATAAAGGACATTTACGAGTCGTCCGATCCTGCCGTTGCCATCGGCAAAGGGATGTATGCTTTCAAACTGATGGTGGATCACCGCCATCTTCACCAAAGGATCGAGCGTACACGCCTCATCATCGTTGATGAAACGCTCAAGGTCGGTCATGTGCCGCACGATCTCGAAGCCATCCTGCGGCGGTACGTAGACGGTGTCACCATTTCTATCGTTCCTCAGTTCGGTCCCCGGCAACTGTCGAAACCCATCGGTCGTCCCCTTCAGAATTCGATACATTTCGATGATCGTGTTTGACGTCAGCAGATTTTGCTGTCGACGCATCAATTCCCAACCACATTTGAGGGCGTTATTATAGAGCGCAACCTCTTTCGCCGGACCCTTCGTGAGCCCTTCGGGAAATAGGACTGCCTGGAACATTTCGTCCTGTGTCGTAACGATGTTCTCGATTGCAGAACTCGCGCGCGCCTCCTGAAGGGAAAGGGTGTCGATGAGTATTCCTTGATTGGGAATGGCGGCAGCGCGCCCTTTGACCTCGGCCAAGCGCCGATGTGCATGTCCCGCTTGTCGAAGCACTGCTTCAGTTTCAATTTTTCCAATGGGGGGAAGCGTGGGAATTTTGTATATCGGACTTGGCACGTATTCGCCTCATGTAAAATATCTCTCTTTTTCTTTACACGTGAAAACGCCCGTGTAAAGAAAACGTCCATGTGCAAATCGTTAACCGCAGCGCTCGCGGATCGCCCCTATACCCCCTTTGTAGTCCCCATATCATCCGCTGCCACCTTCACCCCTCTGCGTTTCAGCGCCTCGCGGAGCAGGAATTCGATCTCGGCATTGACGCTTCGCAGGTCCTGCGCGGCCATCCGCTCGATCGCAGCGTGAAGGGCCGGATCGATGCGGAGCTGGAAAGCCTTGCGCGGTCCCGACATGCCCGTCCCGACCGCTAGTAAATCGAGCCGGCATTGACGATCGGCTGGGCTTCGCGATCGGCGCAAAGCACCACCAGCAGGTTGGACACCATCGCCGCCTTCCGCTCGTCGTCGAGTTCGACGATCTTGCGCTCCGACAATTGCTGCAGCGCGCTCTCGACCATCGAGACAGCGCCATGCACGATCATCGCACGAGCCGCCAGCACCGCATCGGCCTGTTGCCGGCGCAACATCGAGGAGGCGATTTCCGGGGCATAAGCGAGGTGGGAGAGGCGCGCCTCGTCAATCTCTATGCCCGCGACGGCGACCCGATCGATCAGCTCGGCGCGCAGCTTTGCACCCACCTTGTCGGCGTCCGCCCGCAGCGTGGGCTCGGCCTCGTCGCCATGATCATAGGCGAAGTGCGACGTGATCTCGCGCAGGGCCGTCTCGATCTGGATGTTGAGAAAGGTGTCGTAATTCTCAACGTCGAACAGCGCCTGCGCCGTATCGACGACGCGCCAGACCACCACCGCCGCGATCTCGATCGGATTGCCGCGCTTGTCGTTCACCTTCAGCGTCTGTGAGGTGACGTTATGGACCCGCAGGGAAATCTTCTTGCGCGAATACCAGGGCACCATCCAGCGCAGGCCCGGCTTCCGGTCCGTACCCTTGTAGTTGCCAAAGAGCGTGATCGCCGCGCTCTCATTCTGCTGAAGCGAGTAAAGTCCCGCGAGAATGAGTGTCGCGGCAAGTATCATAACCGAGCCGCCGACGACCGACGCGAGGACGAGCATGACCTCGCCGCCGCTGTCGCCCACATAGATGCCGCGCGCGATCAGCCCTGCCCCGCCAATGTATCCCAGCAGAGCCAGGATCAGCAGAAATCCGCCGCTGCCTGTCGCCGCTGCTTTTTCCTGGGTTCTCTTGTGTTTGGTCAATCCGTCCTCCCGTTTAATATCGAAGTGATATCACTTTGGTATTGACTTCGGGTGTTGTCAAGCACAGTCTGGGCTCGGAACATTTGGCAGAAGGGGAAACGCCATGACCATCAGCAAACGCATCCGCCTGGCGCTGGCCGCCACCGCGCTTCTGTCCGGAGTTGTCCTCCTGGTGATGCGAGCAGCGGCCGACCCGGTGTCCGTCATCGGTGAACCCATCGAGGCCGGCGAACTGCGCGGCACGATGCTGAATGTTCGCAACAGCGACCCCGTGGTGCTGATCGTGCCCGGTTCAGGCGCCACCGACCGAGATGGCAATACCCCGCGCGGAAAGACGGACGCCTACAAATTGCTGGCCGAAGGGCTCGCCCAGGAAGGCGTCGCCACGGTCCGAGTCGACAAGCACGGCACGTTCGGAAGCGCTGGCGCAGGCGATCCCAACGCCGTTACGCCGGAGATGTACGCAGCCGACTACCGCGCCTGGATTGACGCCATCAAGGCAAAACGCGGTTCCGACTGTGTCTGGCTGCTCGGCCATTCGGAAGGCGCGCTGATGGTCTCGCTTGCCGCCGAAGGGCGCGAGGACGTGTGCGGCCTCATTCTTGTCGCCGGCATGGGCCGCAGAATGGGCGACGTCATCCGCCAGCAGCTGACTGACAATCCCGCCAACGCCGCATTGCTGGACGAGGCCCACGCCGCCCTGTCGGAACTGGAAGCGGGACGCCGTGTGGACACGGCGAATATGACACCGGCGCTGCTCGGCCCCTTCGCTCCGCGGGTTCAGGGCTATCTGATTGGCGTTCTGTCTCTTGATCCAGTAGACGCCGTTCGCCGCGCCGATGTGGCGACGCTGATCGTGCAGGGAACGACAGACATCCAGGTCACGGTGGAAGACGCGCGCCTCCTGCACGCGGCGCCGGGCGCCGAGCTGCGGCTCATCGACGGCATGAACCACGTGCTGAAGCTGGCGCCTCTCGATCGCGCAGCGAACCTCGCGACCTATGCCGATCCCGGTCTCCCGCTGGCCCCCGGCCTTGTCAGCCAGATCGTGGATTTCATCGAGGACGAGAGCTGAAGTCTGCGGGGCGTCAGTACTTTACATAAGTCCCCTTGATCGGCCCCGCGCCGACGCCTGGCTTCGCGTAATCGCAAACGCCATCCGGGAAGACCGCTTTCATCCGCTTTTGCTGGGCGGTCGAGAACGTCGCCTTGTATGCGGCGAAATCCACGGGCTTGAGCTGACACTTCATGACGTCGTTCGTGACCGGCGCACCCGCGATGAGACGCGGTTCGAGATGGTTGGGATAGGTCTCGTTATAGCCGCCCTTGCCATCCCAGCTGGCCTTTTCGGCAACCTTCACGCCGTCAGCCGTCCAGTAGGCGTCGACCGCCTCGGCCGGCTTGTGCCTGACCACCTTGTCGGTCGAGAGCGGGGCCGTATCGGCCGCCATCGCATCCAGCCATCTGGTCATTGTGTCGAGGGATTCCGCCGCGAGATTGACCGTACTGGTCGCGCCCCGCGCCGCAGCGCCTGCCGTCCAGATCACCTGGTTGTCGGAGCGGCCATTGGCCTTTTCGATCCGCGCCCGGATGGTGAGGTCGCGGTGGCGGTCGTGAATGTCGCCTATCGCATCGGTATACGGCCTGGAATGCAGGATCGGCACGTTGGCGATGCCGCCGCCGAACGAATTGATCAGGCCCGAGGCGTAGACCGCCTTTAGCGCCTCCGGATCAGCGATCGAACGCGCGGCGACGAAATTGCCATCGACATCATTGCCGCCGATCTTCTCGTTGAGCTGGAGGAATTCATCGACGGTGATCGCGCCGTCATTCAGCCCCTTGAGGCCATACTGGATGCCGACATTGTCCTGAGGCTTTCGCGCGAACCCGGTCCTGGGGTCGCGACCATAGATGTTGGCGCGCATGTCGGCGATGGTGCAGCGCGCGCCCTTCGGGTTCTTGACGGGATCATAGATCAGGCTCTTGTCGTTGAGTGCGCAGCCCGGCGCGTTGGTCGCCATCATCACCGGCACGAAGGAGCGCTCCCAGGCCCCGCAGGTGCCCGGCGTATAGCCTTCCACCGCCGTTTTCTTCTCCTGCGGCCAGGTCTTGCCCGCGGGCGTCTTCCAGAAATTCTGCAGGACGCCGCAATCGGCGGTGTTCATCGTCGAGTCGGGGAATGAGAGCGAAGGCTGCAAGCCGTCGAGCAGGCCCGGATAGATCTGCGTGATCACCATCTGCTGGATCGCGCCGCCGGACCCGCCCGTGCCGACCGTCCATTTCGGCACGCCATAGCTTTCGATGAAATGCTCCTTCAGCATCATCAGCGTCTCGCCCTGGAGGATGGCGTTGCCATGCTGCTGGTTGACCAGCTCGGTCGAGTTCATGAAGGCGAAGCCGCGCGACAGGTAGAGGTCGTTGAGCGCCGACGTGACCAGGTTTGTCCCCTGGTTGTATTGCGTGCCGGCGCCGCCGCCGAAGGTGACGGCGAGGCGCTTGTTCCATCCCTCATCGACCCCGAAAGCATCGCTTGCCGGGTCGTCCAGCGTCGCCACGCGGTAGATGGAGCGATTGAGCACCCCGCTCTCGACACGAACAATGTAGGGAAGCGTCTTGCCCTCGATGGTCGTCGTCATCGCAAGGTCGGCTGGTCGCGGCGCCCCGGCGTCCAGCGGCTTGAAGGCGCCGCCGCCCGTCGGCTTGTAGAACCAGTCATATCTCACTGGCGCGGAGCAATTGGCGTCGGTCGGCCGGCCCAATCCCGATTCCACGGTGCGGCATTCATAGGGCGTGAGGTGCGGTCCAGAGAGGATCGGACCGGTCTCCGGATGATTGACCAGCACCTTGCTGGCTGTGGCCCCGCCGACCCCGACGACTTGCAGCGTGTTGTTCCCGACATTCAGGCCCGTCACGACGCCGAGCAACATATTGCTTCGCGGATCGAACATCAGAGGCTTGCCGATCTCGCGGCCATTGAGCGTTACTTGCGCCCCAAGCACATTGCCGCCCTCGCTCGCTTTGACGCCAACAAGAGCGTCGCCGCCCGATATATGCTCGGCGCGCGAGGACAGCACAGTGATCTCCAGCTTGCCGATCGCTCCGCGACCTTGCGTCACCGAGACGTCCGACTGCAGGACCGGATCGCCCGTCGGCGTCGGCAGGGCGCAGGCGCCGAGCGCCATGGCGAGCGCCAATCCGGCGCAGCATGATTTCAGGGCATTTCGCATGGTCGTCCTCCCGAGGCGCGTTTCTTGTTTGGCCGGAATTTGACATTTCCGGCCGCGAAAGTCGCGCACATTTCGATGAGGGAGAGCCGGATCGGCTGGGACGGAAGCGCGGGCCTCCCATCGCAAACGCGAATCCGTCTCTGGCAAGAAATATCGACCGCTCGGCGACTACTCAGGCTCATCCGGGGCGTAGCGCGCGGCGGCGGCCTTGAACCTTATTTCTTCGGGCGTCTCTGGCGCAGCCCCGGCGACTACGGTCGTGGATTGCGAGGGTTCGGCCAACCCGAAATGCTCGATCCCGACCCAGGCGACGCCCATGATCAGCACCAGAGCCGTCATCAACAGGGACGAGCGGTGAAACATGAACGCCTCCTGCGCACGTCTGGCCCGGCCGCATTCGGCAACCGCAAACGATCATGCGCGCAGTCTGCACAATGACGGGTGAAGATTCTGTTCAGGACGGCGAGCCGACGTCGCAACCCATCATCGCCCAGCCAGCGCGAAGCGCTACGAGCGCGCGCGGGTCGTACGCGCGCCGGCGGGGCCCGACGCAGCGGTCCGGCCACGCCCTACTCCAGACGGCGCTCAATCAGCTCGACCTGGAAGCATTCAATCTGGTCGCCCTCTCGAATGTCGGTGTAATTCTGGAAGGCCATGCCGCATTCGACGCCCTGCTTCACCTCGGGCACCTCGTCCTTGAAGCGCTTCAGCGTCGAGAGTGTGCCTTCGTGGATCACCACATCGTCGCGCAGGAGGCGCACACCCGATCCCCGGCGCACGATGCCTTCTGTCACGCGGCAACCCGCCACCTTCCCGACCTTGGAAATCGAGAAGACCTGCAGGATGGTGGCGTAACCGAGGAAGGTCTCGCGGCGCTCCGGGGCCAGCATGCCCGAAAGCGTGTCCCTCACATCGTTGATGAGATCGTAGATGACGGAATAATAGCGAATCTCGACCCCTTCGCGTTCGGCGAGGTCGCGCGCCTGCTTGTTGGCCCGCACGTTGAAGGCGATGACCGGAGCGCCCGAGGCGACCGCCAGCTGCACGTCGCTTTCCGAGATGCCGCCCGCCGTGCCGAGAACGACCCGCGCACGCACTTCCTCGGTCGATAGCTTCTCCAGAGACTGGATGATCGCCTCGACCGATCCCTGCACATCGCCCTTGATGATGAACGCCGCCTCCTTGACCGCCGGTCCGCCGCCCTCCTTGAGGCGCGACAACATGGTCTCCAGCGAGGCGCGCGCGATCGGCGCCGCCTTGTTGTTCCTCTTGGTGCGGTTGCGGTAATCGGTGATCTCGCGGGCCCGGCTTTCGCTGTCCACGACCACGAACGAATCTCCCGGATCGGGCGTCCCGTCGAGACCGAGCACCTCGACCGGCATGGACGGCGCGGCGTCGTCCAGCATCTGGCCACGCTCGTTGGTGAGCGCCTTGACCCTGCCCCACTGCCCGCCGGCGACGATGATGTCCCCGCGCTTCAGCGTGCCGCGCTGGACCAGCACGGTCGCGACCGGGCCGCGGCCCTTGTCGAGCTTGCTTTCGATCACGACGCCGTCCGGATCGCGATCGGGATTGGCCTTGAGTTCGAGAACCTCCGCCAGCACCGAGATCGCTCCGGTGAGATCGTCAAGGCCGGTCTTCTTCAGCGCCGAGACCTGGATCGCCTGCACTTCTCCGCCCATCGCCTCGACCTGAACGTCATACTGCAGAAGCTGCGTCAGGACTTTGTCGGGATCGGCCTCGTGCTTGTCGATCTTGTTGACCGCGACGATGATCGGCGCGCCCGCCGCCTTGGCGTGCAGGATCGCCTCGGCAGTCTGAGGCATCACGCCATCGTCGGCGGCGACCACCAGAACCACGATGTCGGTGACGTTCGCTCCCCGCGCGCGCATCGACGAGAACGCTGCGTGGCCAGGTGTATCGAGGAAGGTGATCTTCTCGCCGGTCTTCAGGGTCACCTGGTAGGCGCCGATGTGCTGGGTGATGCCGCCCGCCTCACCGGACACGACATCGGTCTGGCGCAGCGCATCCAGCAGCGACGTCTTGCCGTGATCGACATGGCCCATGATCGTGACCACGGGCGGGCGTGACATCAGGGTCACATCCTCGTCGCGATCCCCTTCGAGGCCTATCTCGACGTCGGATTCTGCGACGCGCTTCACGGTGTGGCCGAATTCCTCGACGATCAGCTGGGCGGTGTCCGCATCGACCACGTCGGTGCCGCGTACAAGCTCGCCCTGCTGCATCAGGAATTTGACGACGTCGGCGACGCGCTCGCTCATCCGATTGGCGAGATCGGCGACCGTGATCGATTCCGGCAGAATAACTTCGCGCGTGATCTTCTCGGCCTGGCCGCCGGCCAGCCGGAGGCGGCGGTCGCGTTCGCGGTCGCGGGCGCGCTTCACTGCGGCGTAGGACCTCTGGCGCTCCTCATCGTCGCCGAGGGCAGCGGAAATGGTCAGCTTGCCCTGGCGGCGCTTGGGTTCGGCCTTGGGCTTGTGTACGACCCGAGCCTCTCCGCTCGGCTCTTCGCCCGTCTTGGCGCGCTTGATCCGGCCGCCGGCATCGGCGAGCGAAGGCAGTTCCTCGGGCTCGAGCGGCGTCAGGGGACGCGGACGCGCCAGCCCGCCGCTTGCGCCCCCAGCCGGACGCGACCCACGATCGCCTCCCGGACCCGCTGGCCGCGGCCGGTCGCCGCTCAGGCCTGGACGTGGCGACGCGCCATCGGGACGCGGGCGCGCCAGGACGCCATCGGGACGGCGCGGGACCGGGCCGCGCGGGGCGTCCCGCCGGAACGATGCGGTCGACTTGGCGCCGTCATTCTCTCCGTCATCGGTGTCGGGACGGACGCCGGCCTCGGAGCGGCGGCGCTCCTCCTCGGCGACACGCTTGGCTTCCTCGGCACGCCGGCGACCGGCTTCCTCGATGGCTTCGGCGTCGGCGCGGCGGCGATCCTGCTCGGCGCGGGCCTGGCCGATCGCCGCCTGGCGCGCTTTCAGCTCGGCCTGGGACAGGTTGCTTTTCTTGAGCGCTTCCTCGGCCGGCGAGAGCGCGACCGGCTGGGCTGCGGCTTTTTCAGGCTCCGGCCGGACGGGCTTGGGAGCGGGACCTGGCGTCACCACCACCCGTTTTTTCTTGGTCTCGACGACGACCTGCTTCGAGCGGCCGTGGGAGAAGCTCTGCTTCACGATACCGGAGTCCGACTTCCGGGTCAGGGAAATCGGGCGGCGGGTGTTGTCTGCGTCCTTGGTGTCGGTCATTCACTCTTTGCTTCGTTACAGCCTGTTGCCCATGGGACGGTCCCCATGGGCGCGGGTCTTGGATCAGATCATCATTCCGTCTCGATGCAGTCCGGGGCGGACAATCCGTCTCTGGATCGCCCGTCATCGGCTCGCCCAACATCGGCTTGCCGGCTTTCAGGCCGCCATTCCTTTTTGCCCCGGTCTTCTGGGCGCCGGTCTTCTGGGTCCCGGTCTTCCAGGCCCCGGTTTCCTGGGTCCCAGTCTTCCGGCGAGAGCCGACGGAAGCCGGACAAACGGGTCAGCTCCGCCAGCCAAGCATGCGCGAACCGGCCCTGTTTGAGGCAAGCGTGTATCACACGCTCGCGCCCCAAGGCCATGCCCAATTCATCAGCTGTGAAACACCCGACGACCGGAACCCGCGCGCGAGTCCGCCCCTCCCCTTGTCCGCCGCCGCGCCCCATCTCGCCATGAGCGGCTCTTGCAAGTCCGAGGAGTTTGCCGCGCCCGTCGGCGGACCCGTCGAGCGCCTCGATCAGACAGCTCGGCCGCTCGACGCGAAGGGCCTCCCTTACCTTCTCGAACCCGATAATCAGATCGCCCGCCCGCTTGGATAGGCCCAGCATGTCGAGGACGCGCCTCGCCAGCAGACGCTCCACCGCCTCGGCCAGATCGGGCGCGGCCTTCACCGACGCCTTGAAAGCGCGGCCGAAAGCACCTTTCTTGAGCGCGGTCGCCAGCGCCTCCCGGCTAGCACTCACCCAGGCGCCGCGCCCGGGGAGGCGTGCGGAAAGATCCGGCGTCACCTCGCCATCGGGAGACAGCACGAAGCGAATCATGGCGGTCTGCGGCCGCCGCTCCATCGTGGCGATGCAGCGGCGCTCCGGATCGCGCGCGGCCCTTGCTCCGGCGCGGACGGGTCCCGCGTCGGTCTCGGGCTCCATCGGCGTGTCGGTCAGCGCTGGATCATGACTGGTCAGAGCTTCCGGCTGCATCCGGGCTCCTAAGGTTGAACAATTCGTCGCCGCGGCTGCGGGCGTCGTCTTCCTGTCCGTTGGCGTTGAGCGCGGCTTCCTCCTCGTCGAGCGCGGCGGCGCGGGCCGCCAGCGCGTCTTCCAGCGCCTTGGGCTCGACCCATCCGGCGACGACGCGAGCCTTGAGGATGAACAGCTCGGCGTCCTCCCGGTTCATCTCTCCCTTGGTGAGCAGGCCCGGCTGGAATTTTTGCTTGCCGTCCGGCCCGGGCTCCTTCCAGCCGACCAGATCGTCGGGCACGAGGCCGGCCAGATCCTCGATCGTGCAGACCCCGTTCTCGCCAAACTTCACCGCCATAGGCGGTGTTACGCCGTCCATGAACGCAACCTCATCGGTGACGCCCAGTTCCTTGCGGCGCGCATCCTGCTCGGCGGCGAGGCGTTCGAGATATTCACGTGCACGCTGCTGCAACTCGGCGGCGACTTCGTCGTCGAAGCCTTCGATGACCGCCAGCCCGTCGAGTTCGACATAGGCGATCTCCTCCACCGTCTCGAAGCCTTCCGAGGCCAGCAGCTGGGCCAGCGTTTCGTCGGCGTCCAGCGCCTTGACGAAGAGGTCGGTGCGCTCCTTGAACTCGCGCTGGCGCCGTTCGCTGTCGGCCGCTTCTGTGGTGAGGTCGATCTGCCAGCCGGTAAGCTGCGAAGCGAGACGCACATTCTGGCCGCGGCGCCCGATCGCCAGCGGAAACTGGCTTTCCTCCACGACGACCTCGACGCGCCCCTCGTCCTCGTCGATGACGACCTTCGAGACTTCGGCCGGTTGCAGGGCGTTGACGATGAAAGTCGCCTCGTCGCCCGACCACGGGATGATGTCGATTTTCTCCCCGCCAAGCTCCGAGACCACGGCCTGGACCCGCGCGCCCCTCATGCCGACGCAGGCGCCGACCGGATCGATCGAGTTGTCGTGGCTGAAGACGCCGATCTTGGCGCGCGAACCCGGATCGCGGGCGCAGGCCTTGATCTCGATGACGCCCTCATAGACCTCGGGCACCTCCTGAGCGAAGAGCGCGATCATGAAGGATGGATGGGCGCGGGAGAGGAAGATCTGCGGACCCTTGGCTTCGCGCACCACCTTGTAAAGATAAGACCGGACCCGGTCGCCGGAATTGAAAGCCTCGCGCGGCATGCCGTCATTGCGGCGGATGACGCCTTCGGCGCGTCCGAGATCGACGATGACATGGCCGTATTCGACGCGCTTCACGATGCCGGAGATGATCTCGCCGACGCGATCCTTGAAGTCATTGTATTGCCGGTCGCGCTCGGCGTCACGGACCTTGCCGGTGATGACCTGCTTGGCCGTCTGGGCGGCGACCCTGCCGAACTCGAAGGGCGGCAGCTCGTCGCGCAACTCATTGCCGATCTCGGCGTCATTGTCGATCGCCTTGGCTTCGGCCAGCGTCAGCTGCGTCGTCGGATTATCGACGGTCTCGACCACGGTCTGAACGCGCCACAGGCGGGTCTCGCCCGTATCCGAATTGATCTCGGCGCGGATGTCGTGTTCGAGGCCATAGCGCGAGCGCGCGGCTTTCTGGATCGCCTCCTCCATCGCGTCGAGGACGATCTTCTTGTCGATCGATTTTTCCTGCGCGACCGCGTGGGCAATCTGCAGGATTTCGAGCCGGTTGGCGGATACGCCTGCGGTGGCCATCTGGTCTACTCCCTGACTTTCGAGATTGGGTCGTCCTCCGGATCGATGGACGCGCCATCCCCGATGCCGCGTTCATCATCACTATCGTCATCGACTTCGACCTCGTCGAAGCCGGCCTCGAAGTCCTCGTCGATCTCGCCTGCGTCGAGCCCCTGCGCCTTGACTGCGTCGATCAGCGCGTCAGTGAGCGCGAGCTGCGCCTTGACCATGTCGCGGAAAGCGATCGATGCGGTTCCGCCGTCCTTCAGGTTCAAGGTCACGACGCCGTCGGCCTCTCCGGCGATATGGCCGTGAAACCGCCGTCGTCCGTCGATCGGCGCGCCGACCTCGATCCTGATCTCGTGACCCGGCCATCTGGCGAAATCGCCTGGACGCGTCAGCGGGCGGTCAATGCCCGGCGAGGAGACTTCCAGCGTGTATTCGCCGTCGATCGGATCGTGCTCCTCCAGCAGCGGTGACAGCCGGCGCGACAGCTTCGCGCAATCTTCGACGCTGACCGTGCCGTCCGGGCGCTCGGCCATGATCTGCAGGATCGGCGTGCGCGAACCCATGATGCGAATCCGGACGACATCGAGACCGAGCCCGGCAGCCGTAGGCTCGATCATCCTGAGGATGCGTGTTTCTATTTCGCTTTGCGCCCGCATGCGCGCCCGTGTCTCCGGCTGTCGTATGGATTCTGAAACGAGAAGCGGCGGCCCAGTTCCCCGGGCCGCCGTTCCAAGATTTGAACCATCGACGCCCATATAGGAGCTTTGGTTTCCCTTGTCGAGAGACGAGTTCCTCGACGCGCCGCGCGTGGCATGGATCACCCGCCCCCGGACAGGGTGGCGTGGCATTCAGCCCGGCGCGAGGGCCTTCAACACGCTCTCCACCAGCCGACGGGCGTAGCTTTCCGGCACCGGCCCGCGCATGGCGATCAGGCGATGCCAGATTGGCCCGAACAAAAGCTCGGTCGCCAGATCAATGTCCCAGTCGCGCCGCACGGCGCCCTTCAGCGCCTGCTCCGCCAGAATATGCCGAAGCGGGATCTTGACGCACTCCGAGAACCAGGCGCGGAAGGCCTCGCCGGCTTCCTGATCGTCGGCCGCCGCCAGGATCGCGCCGCGCCAGGCGTGGGCGCCGTCACCGGTCCGCACGGCAATCAGCAGGGGTTCGATCAGCGCTGAGATGCGGTCGCGCACATCGCCACTGGCGAGCTTCTGCTCGCCAAGCTTGGCGAGCGCCGAATCCACCGCAAGGCAGGCAGCCGATTTCCACCAGCGATAGATGGTCTGTTTCGAGGCCTTGGCGGTTTTGGCGACCCGGTCGACCGAGAAGCCGCGCCAGCCATGCTCGCTGAGTTCGACATAGGCGGCTTCCAGAACCGCCTGCGTCGAGGCTTCGCTGCGCCGGGGTCCGACCCTTCGGCGGTCGCTCTCGGCCGGAACCTCGTCGAGCGGAAGGGGGGCGTCTGTCATGGCGGCCTCGCTTGGGTGTCGAACTGGCCTTACGAATGAGCGCGTTTCTTCTCCGGGCAATCCCGGGCCCGGTCAATCCACTGGACCCGATGCGCGGGAGGAACCGCCGCCCGATTTTACGGCAAAGCGCTTACGCATTGGTTTACCTCGCGGCAGCATAGCCTTTCGACGAGGGGTTTCCTCCCGGCGCGGGGCGCCTTAGATCAACCTGCCCCGGATGACCTTGTCGGCGGGCCGCAGATGCAATGCGTTCCAGTGACGGGGCCAATGGTCGAGTTCGCCGACGACGCGCAGGATCTGATCGCCGGCTATCGCCGCTTCCGTCAGGGCCGATACCGCGAGGCCGCGAGCCTGTTCCGCCAGCTGCGCGATAATCAGGAGCCGGCGACGATGATCATTGCCTGCGCCGACAGCCGGGCCGATCCCTCCATGATCTTTGATGCCGCGCCGGGCGAGCTTTTCGTCGTGCGCAATGTTGCGGCCCTCGTACCGCCCTTCGACACCAGCGCGGGTTTGCACGGGGTCTCGGCGGCAGTCGAGTTCGCGGTGACACGCCTAAAGGTCAAGCAGATCCTGGTGATGGGACATGGCGGCTGCGGAGGCATCGCCGCCTGTCTCGCCGCCGCAGCGGACCGGCCGGTGGGACACTTCATCGCCCCATGGGTCGAGCTTGCCGCTTCCGCCCGCGACGCCGTCCTCGCTGACCCGACCATTCCGCGCGCAGACTGGCAGGAGGCCGTCGAGCATGGCGCCGTCGGTCAGTCGCTCGACAATCTCACGACCTTCCCTTTCATCCGCGAGGCCATTGAGCGCGGCGACCTGAACATGGACGGGGCGTGGTTCTCGATCGGACGCGGCGCTCTGCACTGGCGCGATCCGGCGACCGGCGATTTCCGCGTCGTCGCGAGCGAGCCGCTCACCTTCGAGCAGGGCGAGGGGATTTAGCCCGCCGGACACGCCAGCGGCGTCGCCGCGTCCCACCCGTTAAGCTTGACGATCCGCCAGCCGTCATCGAACTTCTTGAGATCGTACGAGCTGGCGCGGTCCCGAGGCGGCAAAGGCTCGCCATCGGCTTTCAGCCGCGAGAACTTCATGCCGGCCCACGCCGTGTCCGGCCCCGTGACACACCCCTTGATCTCATGGATAGCGGAGTTCTTGTAGCCTTGGGCACGTAGCGATTCAAACCCGCGCTCCAGGCTCGCCGTCTGTTCGGGAACCGCTGGGCCCGTCCGATAGAAGCGCTCGGCGATCCGCGCCGAATCGTGCGCGTTCCAGGCGGCCGTGTAATCGCGCATGAAAGCCTCGACGATTTCGTCTCCGGGCGTGGCGGTGGGCGCCCCCGCGCAGGCGACGGCGAACAGCATGACGGCGGAAAGAGCGCTTCTGATCATGCGTCGTGTTTGTCCCGGTTCATCGTCCAATGCTATCGCTTTCCCACAAACTTTCGAGTGATCCGGAGACCGGCATGACCCTGCCTCACTTGTTTTCCCGCCGCAGCGCGATGGCGATCGCCGCCGGCGCGGCCGGCGCCGCCTGCTGCTCGCGTCCCTCCCCTCAGGGGCCGTCTCGCCATGCCGGAGCTGACCCCGGGGATCCCTCGGGCTGCTGGACCCGCCGGCCGGAACTTCCCTTCGCCGTGCAGGAAATCTACCCCGCCGCCCATGCCGGCCGCATCCACATTGCAGGCGGCCTGCTCGGAGAGAATGGCCGCGTGACAGGCGTTTCCGACAGGCATGTCGCCCATGATCCATCGACAGGCGCCACCGCAGCTCTCGCCGCCCTGCCCGCTCCCCTTCATCACCCACAGCTTGTGGATCATGCGGGCAGACTCTACCTTCTGGGCGGCTTTTCTACCCAGCCGGGCGCTGTCGCCTGGATTATGGCGGTCGAGACAATGGTTTACGACGATGCCGGCAATGTGTGGTCCCGGCTTGACGCCGCTCCAGAGCCGCATGCCGAAGCAGTGAGCGCCAGCATCGCTGGCCGCATCCACATCGTCGGCGGCCGCAGCCCCAGGGGCGCCGCCAACGCGGCCTATGGCGACCATGCCGATACCGCGCGCCACCTCGTTTTCGATCCCGCCGGCAACGTCTGGTCCAGAGCCGCCCCTGCGCTCACCGCCCGCAACAGCGCGGCCGGCGCCCTGATTGACGGGCTGTGGCATGTGGCCGGCGGACGGACGGTGGGAGGAGGCCCCACAGACGCGCATGAAGTCTACGACGCAGGAGAAGACCGCTGGCGCACGGCGGCGCCGATGCCGGAAGGGTCCGGCGCAGGGGGCAACGCGGCTGCGGCGCTCGGCGGCGCCATCTATGTCTTTGGCGGCGAGTATTTCCCGCAGGGCGGGTCCGTCGGCGGCGTGCACGCCGAGGTCTGGCGATACGATCCACGGGCTGATGCGTGGGCGCCCGCATCCCCCATGCCGACGCCCCGGCATGGACTGGGCGCCGTCGCCCTTGACGGGTCGATCTACACGGTCGGCGGCGCAACGCGCCCGAGCGGCGCGGACACCAGCGCGGCCATCGAGCGCTTTACGACGGACTGCTGAAAGATGCCCACAGGCGACATCCTGATCTATGTAGGGACGTTCGCTGCGGCGATCGTCATCTTCTTCGTTGTGAGGTGGGCTGCCACGAAATTCGGCGGGCGAAACCTTGCGCTGGCGCAAACGGCCTTCGCCAGCCTGCCCGGCTTCGCTGCAAAGCATATGCTGATTTATCTGGACAGCGCTGTCGCCTATGACGACGCGCGCAAACGGATCGCGATCTGGGAGAAGGCGTCCGGCGCGCGACAGGTCGAGCCAGCCGAGGTGGGCGCGTGGCATTCGGGCGTGCTGCTGTCTGTCGTTTTGAGCCGCACGACGGCGACGCCGATGTTGCAGCTCTATCCGGCGGCCGACGCCGCCCGGCCCTTCTTCAAGGTCGGTGTGCTCGACGCCAGACAGTGTCCGGTGTGGGCGACGCGGCTGGCGACCGCTTTCGGAGCGGAGAAGGACCGCGAAACAGCCGTGCGCGTGCTGGGCCTCGAATAGGGTATGGGGGCGGGCGCCCTCACGCGCTACGGATCCGCCGCCACGGTCATCGACCCGTCTCGCCTGCCTTCGTCGGCGCCCACAGAGCGCTCAGTCGTCTATCGTTTCCCTGTCGGCCAGCCGCGCCTTCAGTCGCTCGCTCGCCTTTTCCTTGACGCTCTCGGAGCGCAGCTGTCCGCAGGCCGCCAGTATGTCCCGTCCGCGCGGCGTGCGGATGGGCGAAGCGTAGCCAGCCCGGTTCAGCACTTCCGCGAACGCCTCGATCGTCTCCCAGTCGGAGCACTGATACTGGGTATTCGGCCAGGGATTGAACGGGATCAGGTTGATTTTCGAAGGCACGCCCTTCAGCAGGCGCACGAGGTCGCGCGCCTCGGCCAGCGTGTCGTTGACGCCCTCCAGCATCACATATTCGAACGTCACGCGCCTGGAGTTGGAGAGGTCCGGATATTGCCGGATGGCGTCGAACAGCTCCCTGAGATCATGCTTCTTGTTGAGCGGCACAAGCTGGTCGCGCAAGTCGTCATGCGTCGCGTGCAGGCTGATCGCCAGCATCGCGCCGGTGCGCGCGCCAAGCTCCGGTATTCTGGGGGCGACCCCCGCCGTCGATACCGTGATCCGCCGCTTCGAGATCGAGACGCCGTCGCCGTCTGCGATGGTGTCGATCGCCTCGACCACATTGTCGAGATTGTAGAGCGGTTCCCCCATGCCCATGAACACAATGTTGGTCAGCAGCCTGTCTTCGTTGGAGGTCGGCCACTCGCCCAGCGCGTCGCGCGCGATCATCACCTGGCCCACGATCTCGGCCGCCGAGAGATTGCGCACCAGCCTCTGCGTGCCGGTGTGGCAGAACGAACAGGTCAGCGTGCAACCCACCTGGCTCGACACGCAAAGCGCTCCTGCCTTGCCGACGCCAGGAATATAGACGCTCTCGGCCTCGACATTCGGCCCGTATCCGATCAGCCATTTGCGCGTCCCATCGACCGATTCCTGCGCCGCCCGGATCTCCGGCCGGGCGATGAAATACCGCTCCGCCAGCTTCGCGCGCAGCTCCTTGGCGACGTCCGTCATCGCGCCAAAATCCGTATAGCCATAGTGATAGATCCATCCCCAGATCTGGCTCGCGCGCATCCGGGCCTTCTTCTCCTCGACCCCCGCCGCGATCATCGCCTGGCGCAGCGCTTCGCGGCCAAGCCCGGAGAGGTTGGCGGGCGCCGCCGCAGGCGGGCGGTGCGAAAGGTCGAGTTCGTGGGCCATATGGCGCTCGCATAACGGAATTCATCCGGATTGGCTATTCGACGCAGACGCCCGGATGCAGCTTGCGACCAACCGTCCGCGCCCCTAATCGTCGCTGCCTTGGCGTGCCGGAAAGCGAGTGCGATGCCTGTCCGTGAGAAGATCGAGATCGGCGACCGGCCCCTGACGCTGGAATGCGTATGGGCGGCGGCGCATGCGCCCGGGGGGTCGGCACTCTCGCATTCAACAGCAGTTCACGCCCGCCTCGCGCGCTCCGCCGACCGGATCGACGCCCTGCTGGCCCGCGACGGCGTGATCTATGGCGTCACCACCGGCTATGGCGACAGCTGCACCACGGAAGTCCGCGACGCGTTGATCGCCCAGCTGCCGCTCAATCTCACCCGTTTCCATGGCTGCGGACTTGGCCGCATTCTCGACCCGGAAGAGACGCGCGCCGTCATGGCCGTGCGCCTGGCCTCCCTCGTCCAGGGCTGGTCGGGCGTCTCCGTCGAACTCGCCCGGCTGCTGGGCGACATGCTGGCCCACGACATCCTGCCGCTCATTCCCGCCGAGGGATCTGTAGGTGCGAGCGGCGACCTCACCCCCTTGAGCTATGTCGCCGGCGCGCTCGCGGGCGAGCGCGACGTTCTCTATCGCGGCGAGACCCTGGTTTCCGCTTCAGCGTTCTCGAAGGCGGGGCTTTCGCCCATCACGCTGCGGCCCAAGGAAGCGCTCGCCGTCATGAACGGCACCGCCGTGATGACCGGGCTGGGCGCCCTCGCCTGGATGCGTGCCGACCAGGTCTCGCGCCTCTCCGCCCGCCTCACCGCCATGGCCGCCATCGCCCTGATGGGCAATCCGCGCCATTTCGACGAGCGCCTGTTTGCCGCCAAGCCGCATCCCGGCCAGACAGAGACGGCTCGCCGCATCCGCGAAGATCTGGCCGCCTTCGACCGCGACCATGCGCCGACCCGTCTGCAGGACCGCTACTCCATCCGCTGCGCGCCGCATGTGATCGGTGTTCTCGAGGACATGCTGCCGGTTTTCCGGACGCTGCTGGAGACCGAGATCAACAGCGCCAACGACAATCCGCTGATCGATCCGGAAACCGGCGACGTTCTCCATGGCGGTCATTTCTATGGCGGTCATGTCTGCTTCGCGATGGACGGGCTCAAGACGCTGGTCGCCAACGTGGCCGATCTCGCCGACCGCCAGCTCGCCCTCCTGGTGGACACGCGCTACAGCAATGGCCTGCCGCCCAATCTCACCGGCGCGACGGGCGAGCGCGTTGCGATCAATCACGGGTTCAAGGCCATCCAGATCGCCGTCTCCGCCTGGACCGCGGAAGCCCTCAAGCTCACCCTTCCAGCAAGCGTCTTCTCGCGCTCCACCGAATGCCACAACCAGGACAAGGTCTCGATGGGCACGATCGCCGCGCGCGACGCCCTGCGCGTGCTCGAACTGACAGAACAGGTGCTGGCCGCGCACACGCTGGCCTGCGTCCAGGCGATCCGCCTGCGCCTGTCCAGCGGCGCCATCGCCACCGACAGGATCGGCGCTCCCATCGAGGCCTTCATCGCCGCGCTGTGCGATGGCGCCGAGTTGCTGACCGAGGACCGCCCGATGGACCGCAGCCTCGCGGCGCTGTGCGCCCGCCTGCGCAGGCGTGATCTTTCGCTCTGAGGCGGTTCGGGCATTCCTCGCGCCGCGCCGCCTACTCCGCCGGCGCCGGTTGCGCCTGCGCGAGATCGACGGGCTTGCCTGCAAAAAGCTGGCGCGCCCATTCCGCCGCCGACAGCGCGACGGCGACAAGACCGATCCAGAAGGTCAGCACGAACACGTCCGCGAACCCCCGCGCTTCGATCATCTCTCCAAGCGGCGCCCGCCCCAGTGTTCCGATCAGCATGGTCAGCGAGGCCAGCAGCGCGTATTGCACCGCCGCGAATTTCGGATTCACGATCGAGGTCAGGAAAGCCATCGCCGCGACGCTGGCGAAACCGACCGCCAGATTCTCTGCGGCGATCGCCGCGATCAAACGCGCCAGCCGGGCGCTCCGCTCTGGATCGACACTCTGGCCGGAGAGCAGGGACGACGTCCATCCGCCTGCCGCCTCCAGCGGCCCGCCAAGGCCCGTCGCCGAAAGAAACGCCGTCATCCCGCCCCCGCCGCTGGCGAGATCGGCGAACTGCAGATTGGTGACCGCCGCCAGCAGGGCGCCGATCACAAGGCACGGCATTCGGCCCAGGAACAGCAGCGCGGCGGCGCCGGCGCCGGACCCGATCATGATCATCACGACGCCGATGGTCTTCGAGGCGATCGCCACCTCGTCATTGGTATGGCCAAGCGCTCCGTTCTCGGTCCCGAGATAGAATGGATAGGCGAACGACCCCCAGATAAGATCGGCGAAGCGATACATCAGAACCAACGCGACAACGAGGATGACGCTCCATCGCAATCGCTGAACAAGGTCCATCAGCGGATCGAGAGCGACATGAAACAGGGTGTCGGCGGCCCGGTCGAGCCGCGAGCCGCCAGAGCCCGCATGCGCGGCGGCCATGGGGTTCTCCCTCAGGAGCCAGGCCGAAACAATGCCGGGAACCAACACCGACAGGAGGATGATCGCCGGTCCCTGCTCGCGGATGAAGACGTTGGCGTTGGGCGGCGTCTCCGCCAGCAGATAGCCGGCGACGAAACTGACGATCATGAAGATCGCGACGGCCCAGCAGGCCATGACGATCCCGACCGCGATCCGCTTGGTCCCCTCGTCGATGCCGGCGGAATAGGTCGGCCGTCCGTCGCCGCGCTGACCGTCGCGCTCGAGCGCCTCCGGTTCGGGAGCGATGAAGGTCCCGACGGTCGCGAGCGCCATCGCGACTGCGATCAGGCCATAAGTGAGAGGCCAGCCGATCCGCTGCGCGAGGACCAGCGCCACCGCGCCCGTCAGCAGCGACGCAAAGCGGTATCCGAACTGATAGAGCGCAGACATGAGATCGACGTCTTCTTCGGTCTTTGCGACCTCGATCCGCCAGGCGTCCAGCACGATGTCGTGCGTCGCCGATGAGACCGCGATGGCGAGGCCGATCAGGGCCACATAACCGATGGCGCTCGCCGGATGCGACATCGCCAGCAGGCCGAGCAGCGCCGCCATCAGGAGCTGAAACACCAGCAGCCAGGCGCGTCGAGGCCCTAGCCGCGAAAGACCCGGAATGCCGATCTTGGGGAACCAGGCCTTCTGGAAACCCGGCGCCCAGATGAATTTGTAGGCATAGGCGAGGATGATGAACGAGAGTACCCCGATCGTCGACGGGGTGACGCCGTCTGCCGTGAGCCAGGCGTTGAGCGTTCCAAGGATGGCCCCATAGGGCAGCCCCGCCGCCAGCGCCAGCAGCAGCATGGCCATCATTTTCGGGTCGCGGAGCGCCTTGAAGGCCCGCAACGAGCGCGCCGGCGGTTTGCTCGCAGTCCGGGGAGCGGAGGCGGGCGCGAGGCTCACCCGGCAGCCGCGAGCCGGCGACCGGCCCAGGTTTCCGCCAGACGCCGCAGCTGCATCGGGTCGATCGGCTTGGACGCCATGGCCGACACACCGGCCTGGTGCGCACGGTCCTCGAGTACGGGACTGATATCGGCCGTGAGCGCGATAACCGGAACATCGGCAGCAGGCCCGGGCAACCTGCGGATGCGCCTCGTCGCCTCGAGACCGTCCATAATCGGCATGCGTATATCCATGAAGATGACCGAATAGAGCGTTTCGCCCGCGCGTTCCAGCGCCTCGGCGCCGGTGCCGGCGACATCGACCCGGAAGCCGGCTGCGGCAAGCGCGCTCTTGGCGAGCAGGGCGTTGACCGCGTTGTCGTCGGCGATGAGGACATGGCCCGCGGACCCAGGCGCCCTGATTTCCGCCGCCGGCTCGGCCTGGACGTCGCCCGCCATCGCCAGCCGCACGCGTTCAAGAATGGACGCCGCCCGCAGTGGCCGGATCAGATAGCCCGCGCATCCGATGGCGCGAAACTGCGCGATCCGCGAGCGGTCTTCCGGTCGCAGCACGACCAGGGTCGGCCGGCTTCTCGCCCAGGCCTCGATGCGACCAGGCGGTTCAGCAGCGTCGACGATCGCCAGATCCGCGTCGTCTCCATCCAGACCGGTCAGCCTTGCGCCCTCTCCCGCCAGCGCCGACAGGCAGGCCAGAGCCGAAGCCGGCGGCAGGCCGATGGCGATCACTGGCGGCGAGCGCGTCCGCCTACGCGCCCCTCCGGAGCGCTCACTCCCGGGGTCGCCCGCCAGGGGGACATCGACACGAAACAGCGAGCCTTCGCCCAGGATCGAGGCGATCTCGATATCGCCGCGCATCGCCGCCACGAGACGCGAGACGATGGCGAGCCCCAGTCCGACCCCGCCATCGCGGCTGGAGTCGGCCGCAGAAACCTGGCCGAAAGCCTCGAACAACCGTCCGCGCGCCGCCTCGGGCACGCCCGCGCCGGTGTCCCGCACGATCAGCGACAGGCCCACGCCTTCAGCGCCCGGCCGCGCCTCGATCAGAACGGCGCCCGAGGCCGTGAACTTTACCGCGTTGCCCGTCAGGTTGAACAGGATCTGACGCAGCCGCCCCGCGTCGCCCACCATCCGGGCCGGCAGATCGGGATCGATGATTGCGGCGATGTCGAGCCCCGCCCCATGCGCGCGCGGCGCCAGCAGTTCGGCGACGTCCTGCACAAGGTCAGCCGGATTGAACGGGCCGATATCAAGCGGAATGTCGCCGGCTTCGAGCCTCGAATAGTCGAGAACATTGTTGAGCAGATCCAGCAACCGCGCACCGCTCTTGCGGATCGCGGCGGCATAGGCGCGCTGCGCCGGCGGCAGCTCGCCTTCCTCCAGCAGCGCCGCCATGCCCAGAATGCCGTTAAGCGGCGTGCGAATCTCGTGGCTCACCGCCGCTGTGAACCGGTGCGCCGCATCGGGCGCCTCGTTGAGTTCGGCGGTCGCGAAGCGGACGCCCGCGACCGGCGCCGACAGGCGCCACATCCGGCCGGATCGGTCGACCAGTTGGGAGGCGATCGCAGCGGATGGCAAGTCGAAGGGCGCGGAATCGCCCTCGCCCATGCCGGACATCCCGCTGGCCGCCAGAACCTGACCGGCAGGGCCGATGGCGATAGCGGCGCCCGGCCAGCCCCGCGTCGCCGCGCACAGCGCACAGGCTCCCGGATCCGGCAAGTCCGCCTTGTCTGATGGGTGCGTTGCTCTCATCGTCCGCGACCTTGTCGCCCCTTCCCTGACCAGACGATTAACGGATCGCGCATCAGCGGTCATGCCGGCAGCCGGGACGAGCCGGCCGGCTGCACAGCCGGCCGGTACCGGTAGGTCAGCGCCTCCGCGACATGGACCCGCGCCGTGCGTTCCGACCCGTCCAGATCGGCGATCGTGCGGGCAACCTTCATCACGCGGTGATAGGCTCGCGCCGACAGGGAAAGCTGCTCGGCCGCCCTCGCCAGCAGTGCGCGCGCCGCTTCGTCCAGCCCGCACAGGCCTTCGATGTCCGCGCCCGGCGCGTCCGCATTGACGCCGCGCCGGCCTGGCGGAGCGTCCCCGAAACGGGCCGTCTGGACCTCCCTCGCCGCCGCGACACGGGCGGCCGCCTCCCGCGTGCCTTCCGCGGGCGGAGGAAGGGAGAGGTCCGCTGCGGTCACCCGCGCCACGTCCGCGAACAAGTCGATGCGGTCGAGGAAGGGACCCGAGATGCGGCTGAAATACTGGGCCTGGCACAGCGGACCCTTGCGGCAGGCGAAAGCTCCGCCCCCGCCGCCGCATTTGCAGGGATTGGCCGCAGCGACCAGCTGGAAGCGCGACGGATACTTCACATGGCGGTTGGCGCGGCTGATCACGGCCTCCCCGCTTTCGAGCGGCTGACGCAGCGAATCGAGCACCTGCGCGGTGAATTCCGGCAGCTCGTCCAGGAACAACACGCCATGATGCGCCATCGACACCTCGCCGGGCTTGGCCCGGATCCCGCCGCCGACCAACGCCGCCATGCTGGCCGAATGATGCGGCGACCGGAACGGACGCGCGCGCGACAGCCGCCCGCGCTCGAGCAGGCCCGCGATCGAATGTATCTGGCTCACCTCCAGCAACTCGCGCGCCGAAAGCGGCGGCAACAGACCCGGCAGACGCTGCGCAAGCATCGACTTGCCCGATCCCGGAGGCCCGATCATCAGCAGGTTGTGGCCGCCCGCCGCCGCGATTTCGAGCGCGCGCTTGGCCCCCTCCTGTCCCTTGACGTCCCGCAGGTCGGGGACCTCGCGTCCGTCCGCCAGAGGACCCGGCCGGGCGGCCGCAAGCGTGCGCGTGCCGTTGAAATGATTGACCAGGGCGATCAGGCTTGGGGCCGCCAGAACATGGCCGCCGGACCAGGCCGCCTCGGGTCCGCACGAGGCCGGGCAGACCAGCGAGAGGTCCAGCCCCTCGGCCGCCATCGCCGCCGGCAGGGCGCCGGCCGTGTCCGCGAGGTCGCCATCGAGCGCCAGCTCGCCGATCGCCGCGACCCCGCTCAGCGCATCGCGTGGGATCGCGCCGATCGCTGCGAGGATCGCCAGCGCGATCGCAAGATCGTAATGGCTGCCCTCCTTGGGCAGGTCGGCCGGAGCAAGATTCACAAGCACCCGGTCGGGCGGCAAGGACAGGCCCAGCGCCGAGAACGCCGCCCGCACCCGCTCGCGGCTTTCCCCCACCGCCTTGTCCGGCAGGCCGACGATGATGAAGGCGTTGGCCCCGCCGGACAGCTGGACCTGCACATCGACCGGGCGCGCCTCAACCCCTTCGAACGCGAATGTGGTGATGCGGCTGATCATCCTCCGCCCCGATCTCTCTCCGCCTCACACCGGCCGCCCCACGCCGACAGCCTCGCGGCAGCCGCTCTCGCGAAACCCAGCAGGAGCCAATACCATCGTTGACGGAACATTTGAAGAACGAAAATCGCGCCTCAGCCGATTTTTTTCTCTACCGCGTCCCACATCAGCGCCACCGCATCGACGCCCGCGAGCGCCTTGACCGCCCGCGCTCCGGTTGGGGAAGTGACGTTGATCTCGGTCATGTAGGTCCCGATCACGTCGATGCCCACGAACATCAGCCCGCGCGCCCGCAGTTCCGGCGCCAGCGCCGCGCAGATCTCGCGATCGCGCGTCGTCAGGTCCGTCGCCTCGGCCGTGCCGCCCACCACCAGGTTGGACCGGATCGCGCCTTCCGGAGGCCGGCGGTTGATCGCCCCCACGGGCTCGCCCTCGACCAGAAGGATGCGCTTGTCGCCCTGCGAGACCGCTGGCAGGAAGGCCTGCGCGATGAAGGGCTCCGGCCCCATCAGCTGAAACATCTCGACCAGCGCCTCGAAATTTCCGTCGTCGGCCTTCAGACGGACGACGCCCGCCCCGCCATGACCATAGAGCGGCTTCATCACGATCTGGCCGTGCGCCTCGCGAAAGGCGCGAATGGCGGCGATATCGCGCGAGATCAGCGTCGGCGGCTGCAGCTCGGGAAACATCAGCGGCAGGATTTTCTCGGGGCTTGAGCGCACTCCGGCCGGATCGTTGACCACCAGCGTCTCGGGCGCGACAAGCTCCAACAGATGGCACGCCGTGATGTAACCCATGTGGAAGGGCGGGTCCTGACGCATCAGCACGACGTCCACGTCATCGCGCAGATCAATGCTCGCCGGCGCCTCGAACACGGCATGGGGCGTCCGGCCGGGAAACACCCTGGCCGCCCGCGCCGTCGCCCGCACGCGACCCGATTCACAGGAAAGCTCTCCGACGCCATAAACGAAGACGCGATGGCCGCGCGCCTGCGCCTCCTCGATCATCATCAGGCTGGTGTCGCCCGCCGTCTTGACGCTCTCCAGCGGGTCCATCTGGACGGCGATGCGCAAGGACATGACGGAATTTCCTGGCTGGGCGGCTCTCAGACCGGCCTCCGATCTAGGCGGGCGCGGAGAGGGACGCAATCGCGGCCGCGCCGAACCCGCAGATTCTTGCGCCCGGCGAACTGGCCAAGGGCGGCGGAGCGTCGCCCCTACTCCGCTGATCTACTCCACCGGCGGCATCGGCGCGCTTTCCAGTCCGAGCGAATTGGTGTTCGCCCCTCCCCCGGACGCCCCTGGCGGCGGCGCAGCGCCCGGCGCGTAGGGATCGGAATACTCCCCTCGCCGGGTCGGCTGGCGGTCGGGCGCGACGATGGGGGCGGGCTGGTCGGCCGGCGGCGCGATATCGACCTGAGAATCATCCTCTCCCGGACGCGGCGGCGCGGTCGTCTGCATATAGGTCGGCTGCGGGTTGCGGCCGCGCGTCTTGACGTAGGACACCACCTTGGCGACGCCCTTGACGCTGGCTGCGTGCTCGGCCGCGCGCCGCAGCTCGTCGTCGCTGTTGCCAAAGCCGAGCATGTAGACCGCGCCCTCGAAAACCTGGATGTTGTAATTGACCCCCCTTATCTCCTGGTCGGCGATGATGCGGGCGCGCACCTGTTCGGTGATCCATCGGTCGTTGAAATCACGCCCGAGATCGCGCCTCGTGATCACCAGCTCGTTGGCGACCTCGTCGACCGCGCCAATCGACCAGGCGATTTTTTCCGCTTCCTGCCGGTCGGCCTCGCCAGGCACACGGCCCGAGAGCAGCACGAGGCGGTCCGCCACTTCCACGTCCACCTCGCCGAAGCGGCTGGTGCCGCCGCTCGCGAACAGCTTGGTCTTGATCTGCGTGCCGGTATTGGCCTCGTCGAGGCTTTCACCGAACGTTTTTTCCTGCACCAGCGAACATCCCGTCACCGGGCCGGCCAGCGCCATGGCCAAAACAAGAGTGATCACGCGAAGGGACATTCTGATGAACTCCAGCGATTGGCTCCCCCCGCCTAAGGGCGGGATAAGGCGAATTTCGGGCGCTATTTTTCGGCGCGCCAGGCGTCCCGCAAATGCCGGGGAAGCCGCCCCGGTGCAATGGCGACAATATCGAAGCGCCAATTCCTCGTCTCAAGACCTCGCCGGCGCGAGACCCAGAGCCGGGCGGCAGCCTCGATCCGCCGTCTCAGCTCCGGCGTCACAGCCACAAGCGCGACCTCGATGCGGGACCGCGCCTTGACCTCGACGAAAGCCAGGATCGCTCCGCGCGACGCAATGAGGTCGATCTCGCCATGCGGCGTGCGCGCCCGCCGATCCAGAATGTGATAGCCTTTGAGACGCAGCCAAAGCGCCGCGACGTCCTCGGCCCGTCGTCCGCGCTTTTCGCGCAGCTTGCGACGCAGCGTCCGGTTAGTCACCCTGGTCATCGCCTGCTCCTGACGCCTCGCCTCTCTCTTTCGCCCTCAGCTCCAGAGCCCGCTCATAAACGTCTCGACGCCTGAGGCCCAGTTCGCCGGCAATTTCGGCCGCCACCTCCTTCATCGGCCGGGCGGGGTCGGCCAACTGCAACGCCGCGTCGAGGCCGCCGGCGTCGGTCTCCGCCCCAACTGGAGGCCCGACCAGCACCACCAGCTCGCCACGCGGCGGCGCCTCCAGCGCATAGGCCGCCGCCAGCTCCGGCAAGGGCATGCGCCTCACCTCCTCGAACAGCTTGGTCAGCTCCCGGGCGACCGCCGCCTCGCGGTCGCCGAAGACGGAGGCCATATCGGCGAGACTGTCGGCCAGCCGCGAAGGGCCTTCGAAGAAGATCAGCGTCGAGGCGGCCGTCCTCAACTCCTCGAAAAACCGGATGCGCGCGGCCCGGCGCGGTGGCGGAAATCCTGCGAAGAGAAAACGGTCGGTCGGCAAGCCCGCCACGGTCAGCGCCGCCATCGGCGCGGAGGCCCCCGGGACCGCGAACACCGAAACGCCGCGCCGGGCGACCTCCCGCACCAGCTTGAACCCGGGGTCGGAGATGAGCGGTGTGCCGGCGTCGGACATCAGCGCCACGCGCCTTCCGGCCTCGAGTTCGTCGAGAATACCGGGCCGCGCCCGCGCCCCGTTATGGTCATGATACGGCCTTACCCGCGCGGACAGTCCATAAGCCGCCAGGAGCTTGCCCGCCACCCGTGTGTCTTCCGCGCAGACAAAGTCCACGGACGCCAGTATGTCGAGCGCCCTCAATGTGACGTCGCGAAGATTGCCGATCGGCGTCGAGACAACGTACAGCCCGGGTTTCAATGCCGGATCGACGCGATACAATGACGGCGCCACGCGTCCCTCGGCTGTCTCCGGCGAGGCGAATACAGCTTCGTCTTCTTGTGCCGGGCCATCGGCCCGCCTAGACTCCGGGCAGCTTTCGGGCAAGCCGGACGATCGATCCTCAGGAGGGGTCGCGCATGCCATCTGAACCTCAGAACCTTCCCGGAATCAACGGCGCTCAGGCGCGGGTCTCCGCGCCGTCGGGACGCGGCTCGCTGGCGGTCGCGTGCCTCCTGGCGTTGACGGCGCTCAGCGGCTGCATCGGCGGCGCGCCCCGGCCAACGACGCCCACCTATACAGGCAATCAGCGGCCCGATCCAAGCCGCCCGCCCCGCCCAGGCGAGCCCATACCCGGCGCGGCCGTCTCCGAGCGTTACGCCGACAGCCGCAACGCCTATCAGCCGCGCCACATAGCGCGCGCCGATGCTGGCGACCTCAAGCGCATCGCGGTACTTCTGCCCTTCTCCTCGACGGACGCCGAAGTTCGCCGCCTCTCTCGCGGCCTCTTCAACGCAATCCAGATGTCGCTGTTCGAAATCGGCGCGAGCGACATTGTGCTGATGCCCAAGGATTCCAGCGGCGACACAAACCAGGTTGCCGGGGCTGCGGACGAGGCGATCCGCGACGGCGCCATCGCCATCGTCGGACCGCTCTTCGCGCAGCAGATTCCCGCCGTCGCCGCCGAAGCGCGAGAGGTCAACGCGCCGGTCTTCTCCTTTTCGACCGATGTCACCGCGCTTGGGCAGGGGGCCTATCTGATGTCGCTGACGCCGAAAACCGAGATCGAGCGCATCGTTGACTACGCCACGCTGACAGGCGTCACGCGCTTCGCCATGTTCGGCCCCAACACCGCCTATGGCCGCACGGTCGAGACAGCCCTGCGCGAAGAAGTCGCGAGGCGTGGCGGTCTGGTGATTGCGGCCGAGTACTACAATCCCGGCGACAGCTCCCCGCAGGCGGCGGCCAAGCGCCTCGCCACGGTCGTCAGGGCCGAGGATCGGGCGTCCCCGGGCAAGGTTGCTGTCCTTATTCCCGAGCGCGGCGTGCAGTTGCGCACGGTGGCGTCCCTCCTCCCCTATTTCGACGTCAATGTCCGGACCGTGAAATTCCTCGGCACAGGGGCCTGGAACGACCCGGAAGTCTGGCGCGAGCCCTCGCTGTTTGGCGGCGCCTTCCCTGCGCCTGACCCAGCCTCGGTCGCCGACTTCGAGCAGCGCTATCTGGCGACCTTCGGGGAAGCCGCGCCCAACCTCTCCAGCTATGGCTATGACGCCGGCGCGCTCGCAGCGACGCTCGCCGACATCGGCCGGCTCGACGCCGCCATGCTGCAGCGCCAGGAAGGCTGGAGCGGCGTCAACGGCCTTTTCAGGTTCCAGCCCGACGGCAGCGTCCAGCGCGCTCTTACGGTGATGCAGGTGCAAACCCAGGGCGGCGTCAAGATCGTCTCGCCCGCTGTGGTCGCTTTCACGGCGGGATCGTAGGTCGGCAGCGGATCGTCACGGCGAAATCATCGCCACCACGCGATCAGCCGCCAACCTGCCGCGCCGCGTCAGAGCCACCCGCCCGGCTTCCGCTGTCAGCATTCCGAGCTGCGCCAGCTCGTCGAGCCTCGCCCTGTCGATGGTAAAACCCAGCGCCTCGATGTCGGCCACTGCTATGCCCTCGATCACTCTCAGCCCCATGGACAGCCGCTCGCGCGCCTGATCGAGCAGCGTCAGCGTCTCCGGGTCTGACCATCCAATTAGCGCCTCCGCCACCAGCTTCACATAGGCCCCCGGCGACTTCGCCGCCTCGGTCGCGAGCCGCCGTCCATCGGCCGTCAGCCGCCCATGCGCGCCCGGCCCCACCGCCGCCCAGTCGCCCGATCGCCAGTAGATGCGGTTGTGGCGCGACTGGTGCTGGACGCCGCGGGCGTGATTTGAGATTTCGTACGCCGGATAGCCCGCCGCATCGCACAGATCCTGTGTCAGCTCGTAAAGGTCGGCCGCCTTGTCATCGTCCGCCGGCGTCCAGTCCTGTCGCTTCACGGCGCGCGCGAAGGCGGCGCCTGGCTCGATGGTGAGTTCATAGAGCGAAAGGTGGTCGGCCCCCAGTAGCAGCGCTTCGCCGAGTTCCGTCCGCCAATCGCCCAGCGTCTGCCCGGGCAAGGCATAGATCAGGTCCAGCGATGTCGATGCAAAGACGCTTTGCGCACGCTCCAGCGCCGCGCGCGCTTCCGCCGCCGAGTGGGTGCGGCCCAGGAATTTCAGCTGGTTGTCGCGCAACGACTGGACGCCCAGCGACAGCCGGTTGACCCCCGCCGCACGCTGGTCGGCGAACCGGCTGGAATCATCCGGATTGGCCTCCAGTGTGATTTCCGCTCCGGCCCCGAGGCCCCAGAGCGCGTCGATGCGCTCGATCAGACGCGCTGTGTCCGCCCCCGCCAGCAAGGAGGGCGTGCCGCCGCCCAGAAAGACCGCATCGACAGCACGCTCGCCGGTGAGATCGCGCCATCCTCCGAGATCGGCGAGGATCGCCTCGATCAGCGGCCGGGTATCCCGGCTTTTCGCGGCATAGACGTTGAAATCGCAATAGGGGCACACCCGCGCGCAATAGGGCCAGTGAACGTAGACCCCGAAGCCGCGCACCGGATCAAAGGCCGTCGATGGCGCACGACCCGGGATGGGTGACGGGCCATGGCTCACCTCCGACCTACAATTCCAGCCGGGTCTTGAGTTTCGCGAACGCCTGGGCGCGATGGCTCAGCTTGTGTTTCTTTTCGGGCGCCATCTCCCCGAACGTCTCGGTCTCGCCCTCGGGCACGAAGATCGGATCATAGCCGAAGCCCTGGCCCCCGCGCGGCGGCCAGACCAGTTGCCCGCGCACCAGCCCTTCGAAACTCTCGACATGGCCGTCCGGCCAGGCAAGCGACAGCACCGATACGAAGCTCGCCCGCCGGTCGCCCTCCCCGTCCGGCCCGCGCTCGGCCTTGAGGCCGTCCTCGACCTTCTGCATCGCCACGAGAAAATCCTTCTCGGGCCCAGCCCAGCGAGCGGAATAGATTCCCGGCGATCCGCCCAGCGCATCCACCGCCAACCCCGAATCATCCGCGAGCGCGATCTCGCCCGCAACGCGGGCGGCCGCCAGCGCCTTAAGCTCCGCGTTCCCGGTGAAAGTGTCCGCCGTTTCCTCAGGCTCTGGCAGTCCGAGGGCCGCCGCCGGCACCGGCTCGAAGCCCAGCGGCGTCAGCAACTCCGTCAGCTCTCTCACCTTGCCGGGATTGTGGGTGGCGGCGACGATCCGGCCCGGAGCGATCCTGCGAGCTGTGTTCAAGGCTGTCAGTTCCTGATTCTGAGGCTCGAAAACCGGGCGCGGCGACGGCATGCAACTGCTGAACCGCCACCCTGGACCTTGATGCAATCAGTCCGCAGCGGATTGATCGTTGAATCAAGCCCTAAACTTTTGATGTAAAGCGTTTTTCTCCGGTCATTCTGACTCGGATTGACCGGCTGACTCGGATTGACCGGAAAATGCTCTAGCATCCTTTCGCCCGCCGACATGGACGTCCATATTGATTTTCGATATGGTCCGAATCTCAGCCCACAGACACTCTCGCCGGCGGGCGATAACGGGCGGGAACCGGGCGGGATGCTTGTCGGCCTTAACCTTGCGCGACACAATGGATGGGACGCCTGATGCAGATGCGCGCGATCGGCCGGGGATCGATATCGTCCTTCCTCAAGGTGGCGGTCGACGTCGCCTGGGTCGTTTCGTGCGCCCTGCTCGGCTTTATCTGGATCGTGACGGGCATTTCGGTCTTCGCGCTGATGAATGGCGGGGAGCCTGTCGCGGCGTTCGAGCGCATCGCCATCGACGAGCCGGCCAGGATCGCCGTCTGGACGCTGGTCGGTACGGTGTTCTGTATCGGCGCGATGATCATCTGCTCGTATCTGCGCGGCGTCTTCGAGACCCTGGTGGCGGGCGACCCGTTCGTGCCCGACAATGCGCGCCGTTTCCGCTCGATTGCCATCGTGCTGGCCGGAATCGAGATCGCCCGGATGTTCATCAGCCTGCTGGTGCAATTCCTGCTGGGCGCCTTCGGCGTCGTCAACGAGGGCGAGGCGACGATCACTTTCTCCTTGAATATCTCGGTATGGTTCTCGGTCCTGACCCTTGTCGTACTTGCGCAGGTCTTCAAGGAAGGCGCAGCGATGCGCGAGGAACAGAAGATGACGATATGATGCCCGGCTCGCCGGGCAAGGTTGAACGGTCCGAGCCTAGACCGCCTGAGCAACCCGGCTTCGCTCCCGGAGCCGCCACGATGATACGGTCGAAAGCCTGAATGGCTATCCGCGTAACCTTGGACAGGGTCCTTCTGGACCGGCGAATGTCGCTCACCGAACTGGGCGACAAGGTGGGCATCACGCTCGCCAACCTGTCGATTCTCAAGACGGGCAAGGCCAAGGCCATCCGCTTTTCGACGCTCGAAGCCCTTTGCCGGGAACTGCAATGCCAGCCCGGCGACATTCTTGTCTGGGACCCCGAGGCTGTCTCCTCCGAAGGCGAGGACGAGACGACGGTTGCGGCCGAATAGTCGACGTCGCCAAGCCCCCCAATCCGAATTAACCGATCGCTACGCGCTGCGCTGCAAACAATTCCCCGCACCCCTTTTCCGCCAGATCCATCAGTGCGTTGAACTCGGCCCGCGAGAACGCCCGCTGCTCGCCCGTTCCCTGAATCTCGATCAGCTTGCCATCGGAGGCCATCACGAAATTTGCGTCCACCTGCGCCGCCGAATCCTCGGGATAGTCGAGGTCGAGCACCGCCGCGTCGAGATAGACGCCGCAAGATACCGCCGCGACCTGCGCTGACAGCGGGCTCGTCTTGATGACGCCCTCCTCGACCAGATACCGGCAGGCCAGCGCCAGCGCGACATAACCGCCGGTGACCGACGCTGTCCGCGTGCCGCCATCGGCCTGCAGCACATCGCAATCTATCGTGATGGTGTTCTCGCCCAGCGCCTTGAGATCCGTCACCGACCTGAGCGCCCGCCCGATCAGGCGCTGGATTTCCTGCGTGCGGCCCGACTGCTTGCCCTCGGCCGCCTCCCTTCGTCCCCTCGTGTGGGTGGCGCGCGGCAGCATGCCGTATTCGCCTGTCACCCAGCCCTCGCCGCGACCCTTTTTCCAACGCGGAACCTCCCCGGCCCAGCTCGCCGTGCACAGCACATGCGTGTGCCCGAATTTCGCGAGGCACGATCCTTCCGCATAGCGCGTCGGCGAGGGCTCAAGGCTGATCTCGCGCAGCTGGTCGGGGGTTCGGCCGGAAGGACGCATGTGTGAAGCTTTCGGGGCTTTGGGAAAAGCTGTGGGACGTTGTAACGCCCCGCCATCCCCCATACCTTCCC
>Ga0163153_10000798_pt1 | contig 52600 bp, 48 predicted proteins | sample OliLakLV19MP6IB1_FD_148629 | JGI IMG/M metagenome (GOLD analysis project Ga0163153, IMG submission 148629) | Freshwater microbial mat bacterial communities from Lake Vanda, McMurdo Dry Valleys, Antarctica - Oligotrophic Lake LV.19.MP6.IB-1 | ecosystem: Environmental > Aquatic > Freshwater >... | reverse complement strand
CACCTGTATATAAAATACGCTATAGCGTATTTTATATACAGGTGTGTTGGAGACATTAATTAGAGAATTAGAATTAAAATTAGAATTATTTTTTGCTGTGGAATTTTTTGTGGTCCCGAAGGAAAGCCAGACTTCCTACTCACTTCGCTATAACTTCAGACGAAGCGGGCGGGGCACGCTTCTTTTTTTAATAGATTAATTATTTTTTTGAATGAAACTTTTTGTGTACTTCACGAAGATGTTTGTCGGTAACGTGAGTATAAATTTGGGTGGTGCCGATGTGGGCATGACCGAGTAAGGCCTGGACGCTACGCAAGTCTGCGCCATTAGAAAGTAAATCGGTAGCAAAAGAGTGGCGAATAACATGTGGCGTTACTTTTTTAGAAATGCCAGCTTTGATAGCATAAAATTTTACCAAGCGCTCAACTGAACGAGGAGTGAGGCGTTTGCTGCCACTTTCAGAATTATTATGTGAAGCATTGGCGAAAAGAGAATCATCCATGTCAGGACGCTTGGCTAAATATTTTTTAACAGCCTCCTTGGCCCGATCAGAAAAAAAGACCACCCGAATCTTTTCTCCCTTGCCCCGAATGGAAACTTCGTCCCGACTTAGATCAATATCTGACGGCAGGGAACAGAGCTCGGAAACGCGAAGGCCGGTTGAAAAAAGTAGTTCGAGAATTGCGCTGTCGCGCAATCCCTTGACCGAGTCCTCTGATTCCGTTTTGGGCGCCTTCAGAAGGCGCCCAAGTTCATCACTCGTAATTAAATCGAGCGAACGCTCAGAAACCTTGGCAAGCTCAATTCGATCTGGCGGGAGCGCGGTAATGCCGCGCTTCATCAAATACTTTAAAAACGAGCGTAGGGCGATTAAGTAATAATTTTGAGTTTTCTTCTTTAGTGTCCCAGAGCTTAGACCTTTTTGTTTTTGACCTTCTTGGCGATTGAGCCAAAGCCTAAACTCGCGAATGTTATCATCATTTATTTCGGAAGGCTTTGAAATTTTTACAAATTCAAAAAAGCGGGTGAGATAACGGTCATAATTTTCACGAGTTTTAAGAGAACGGCCTTTTTCAATCTCGACATAGTCTAGAAACTGCCTTTTTAAATTTTCAATTTCACTCATATTTTCATTAAAAACTTGAATGTCGCACAATATTATAGCATTTTAACTGAAATGTCGGACGTCCGACATACGCCTTGCCAGTTGGCCTCAAATATGATAAAGTGGCTCTAATGCTAACTAAGAAAAAGAAAGAGAAGGTAATTAAGGAGTCCCAGATCCACAAGAGTGATACAGGGTCTCCTGAAGTACAAATTTCAATAATAAGTCGTCAAATTGACGAATTGGCAACGCACCTGAAGAAAAATCCGAAGGATAAGCATAGCCGCCGTGGACTTTTGCAAATGGTGGCCGACCGCCGCACACACTTAGCCTATCTCAAAAAGAAAAATGAGAAACGCTACACCGCAGTTGTGCGCAAACTTGAATTGAAATAATCTTTGGTAGCATTTAGCATTCCTTTACACCCTCACGTGCTTATGGGATGCCTTGCGGAGGTCGACGGACCGAGCAGAGCAAATTTTCAGCAGAAAATTATGCATACAGATCAAAAGCACGTGAAAAAATTATTTCTAAATAGTGGCTAGGAATAGTAAATTTTTATAAATTTTATCCACTCGCGCATAGTCGCGAACATTTTTTATGAGTGTCATCAAACACAAAGAACAGCGCGTTGGTATGTTTATCGACGCCCAGAACCTTTATCATTCCGCCAAAAATCTTTACAAAGCTAGAGTTAACTTCGGCGCCATTGTAAAAGATGCCGTGGCCGGACGCAGTCTTATCCGCGTTATTGCCTATGTCATCACGACAGAATCTGGCGAAGAAAGTAATTTCTTTGAGGCCTTAACCAAAATGGGCATCGAAATTAAAACCAAAGACCTCCAAGTCTTTTGGGGAGGAGCCAAAAAAGCCGACTGGGATGTAGGCCTTGCCGTTGATGCCATCCGCCTGGCGCCTAAGCTTGATACCGTAATTCTGGCAACAGGGGACGGAGATTTTTGTCCACTGGTTGAATATTTGAAATTTAATCAGGGCTGCCAAGTCGAAGTAGTCTCCTTTGGCAAATCAACTTCAAGCAAATTGAAGGAAGTAGCCGATGAATTCTTCGATTTAGGAGAAACTCCTCGAAAATATTTGATCGGTGGACAAAGAACTCAAGGTGGTAATCGCCGAGGGTATAGAAACCCAGACGAAATTTTGGCGGAGGAAAAAGTAGAAGAGGTTCTTCCGACAGAAATTCCGGAAAGCGAAAAATAGAAAGCGAGAACTGAAGCTCTTTTTCTCTGCAGGATATTCCTTGCGTGATATTATATTTATATGGACGAACTCCAGAAAACAATCGACACCGAGCTGAAAAAAAACGCGGCTAGCGGCAAAAAAACTTTTAGCGGGGAGCAAATGGAGGATATTATTTTAACCTCTGATGAAACCAAGATTAAAGTTAAGCAGCCCCTCCCTCCTGAGTCCAAGGAGGCAGTTGTTGAAGTAAAGGACGCTACTTTAAATATTTTAGGCGAGGAAAAAAAGACTGTAGAGAGCAATGGAAATGTTACCTTCGGCGAATTTGTAGAAGATAAAACTCTAACGCAGGATGCGCCGCCACCACCAAAGACAATTGCTGATCTTTTATCAATTGAAGCCGCTGTGGCAAAAAACCCTCCCAAGGCCGCGCCCTCACAAAACAAGCTTAAAGAAAATTTAAAAAGCATTTCCTATGCTCACAAGGAAGATTCCCCTATTGTAAAAAGACTCCGAACCCTAAAAGGGGATGTTGCGGAGGCCATGCAAAGCGGAAAAGCCACAATGGTTTCCATGGCAAGCGCGGAAGTAGTCAGGCAGTCTGAACAAAAAAGAAATATTGAGAAGGCCGTGCTGACCCAAAGCCTGAAAACAGAAGCTATTCCGACAGTAAAAAGAAAATCCTCAAAGTCTTTAATTTTTCTTTCCCTTTTCGTTAGTCTTTTATTAATAGGAGGTGGAGTTGGTGGACTATACTATTTCAAATATTTAGCTTTAAGGCCGGTTAAAGTAATAGAACTGCCAAGCGCCACCTCCTACATTCCTATTCAGTTTGAAGCGAAAATTATTACCGACAAACATAATTCTTCTTTTCTCAGAGCTGCGGTAGCCGCTATCCGCCAAGGAAAACAAGGAACTTTAAATGAAGCCGGGGTCATCTACTTAGCTAAAACAGATACTTCTAGTAAAACAGGTGCTCGGCCGCTTTCAACAAAAGAGTTCTTGTCCGCATTTGAAATCCGCGCGCCCGAAGAACTATCTCGTACACTAGACCCAAACTTTATGCTGGGGTTACATCTCTTCTCTGAAAATCAATCTTTTTTAATTTTTAAAACCGACGCCTACGAAAGCGCTGTTTCCGGAATGTATGCCTTCGAATTTAACCTCGAAGAAGATCTTGGGAAATTATTACGCACACCCTCAGACTTTGCCTATGCAACTACGACCGACGCTTTGACCAACCGACGAACTTTCAAGGATGTTTACATAAAAAACAATGATGCCAGAGCGATTTATAATGATAAAAACGAAATTCTCTTCTTTTATACTTTTTTGAAGGACCGAGAAACCCTGATCATGGCCACCAACCCCGAAACTCTAGAAAAAATACTTAACGGCTTATCGAGTAGAACGGAGGTTAAGTAGTAAAGAGGCTACTTTGGTATTAAGTACCGTATTTGCCCAACCTCGACTAGACGTCTTCGGCGAGGCAAGCTACCATTAAGAAACTATGATTAATACTGAACAATTTAAAAGCAAGCTGGAGGAAGAACAGAAAAAACTGGAGGAGGAGTTAAAAAGCGTTGGCCAAAAAAATCCTACCAATAAAAATGATTGGGAACCCAAGCCGGCGGACTTTAAACCGGACATGGCCGATGAAAGTGAAATTGCCGACTCCCTAGAAGAATTCGGTAGTAATAATGCAATCTTATCTACACTTGAATTTCGCTTTAATGAAGTGAAGGCCGCCCTCGGGCGAATTTCAAATAACGAGTACGGAAAATGTAAGATTTGCGATAAAGAAATTGAAGTCGCTCGACTTGAAGCCAATCCTGCCGCCGAGACTTGTATCGAACACAAAGACCAAGGAATTATTCTTTAAGTAAGTTCTCAAAATCTAATTGATTATCTTTTAGCTAAAAATGAAAAATTTTGGCAAAGTCCATAGCGCCCAAACATTTCTTCTGGAAGCGCATATTGTAGATGTCGAAGTCGACCTTTCGAAAGGTCTGCACAATTTTACAATCGTCGGACTGCCCGATAAGGCGGTCGAAGAATCGCGAGACCGCATGAGTGCGGCTATAAAGCACTCCGGCTTTGATTCGCCTAAATCTCATAATCAAAAAATAGTAGTTTCACTGGCTCCTGCTCATTTGAAAAAAGAGGGGCCGCTTTTTGACGTGCCGATTGCTCTAGCATATCTTTTGGCGGCGGAACAGATTAATTTTGATCCGGATAAAAAATTATTTGTTGGTGAATTATCTCTTGATGGAAAAATTCGCCGCGTTCAAGGAGTTCTGCCATTAATAGAAAAAGCCGCTAAATTAGGCTACGCCGAAGCCTACGTGCCGGAAGAAAATGCCGAGGAAGCCGCTTTGATAAAAAATATTGTCGTTTATGGAGTAAAAAGTTTAATAGATTTGATTGAACATCTCTCTCCTTCGAAACAACCAACCAAAAATATTTTAAAAAGACAACCGCAAACAAATATTAAGCCCACAGCTTATGAAAGTGATGTCGATTTTTCTGATATCAAAGGGCAAGCGGCCGGCAAACGCGGCTTATTGATTGCCGCTGCCGGCGGACATAATATTGCCCTTTTCGGACCGGCCGGCACTGGCAAAACAATGCTGGCTCGGGCCCTGCCAGGAATTTTGCCGCCACTTTCCTATGAGGAAGTTCTGGAAGTTACCGCCATTCATTCGGTGGCCGGAACTCTTAAGAGTAACCTCGGAGAAAGTTACATTGCTCATCCGCCTTTTCGTTCGCCTCATCACACTTCCTCTTATGTTTCTTTAGTTGGTGGTGGGGCATTTCCAAAACCGGGAGAAGTAACGCTTTCTCACCGAGGAGTTTTGTTTCTCGATGAATTTCCGGAGTTCGAAAGACGGGTCATTGATGCACTTCGTCAGCCACTGGAAGATAAGGTCATAACCATTTCTCGCCAGCGCGGCTCCGGACTTTTTCCGGCCAATTTCATCTTAATCGCCGCCTTAAATCCGTGTCCCTGTGGCAATTATGGAAGTCAAAAAGTTTGCAATTGTTCTCCTAAAGATATCGGCCGCTACCGTAAGAAAATTTCCGGACCCATTGCTGATCGCATTGATATGTGGATTGAAGTGCCATTAATTAAGCATGAAGTTTTAAGCAATAAAGCAAAAGGGGAGGAAAGTAAAAGTTTGCGAGAAAAGATTTTGAAAGCCCGCAGTCATATGCAAAAAAGATTTGCCGGTGCCAAGCGCAGTCGCCTGAACGCGGACATGAGTGCTAAAGAAATTGAAAAATTAGTACCACTAAACGACAAGGCTCGAGAAATTTTAAATACTTCGGCTGAAAAATTACAATTATCGGCCAGAAGTTATCACAAGATAATAAAACTGGCCCGCACCATTGCCGACTTGGACGAAAGTAGGTTTGTAGAAGACAAACATATACTCGAAGCTCTGCAGTACAGACAAAAGGAGGGGTAGCTTAGTAGCTTTCTAGCTTTCTAGCGGATTAGGTTTTTAGGTTTTAGCTTTAGGAAAATTAAACAGCGATCAGGCTCTAAGCACTAGCGATTACAAAAAACAGGAACAAGATTTAATTTAAAAACGAGCCACGCCTATCTGAAAACGATGCTGACGAAAACTTTAATGAAAAAGGTTATTACTGGCTCCCAAATTGAAAGCTTTATAGCAACGCATGAGAGATTTAAAAAACCAAGAAGTTAGCGTCACTTTTGCAAAAAAGAGGAATTTCTTCGCTATTAAATATTGCTTAAACACCAAAAGAAAAGCTGGTTCTTAAAATTCCCTTGGGTTCAGCTTACTCAGAAGATAAAGTTTTTTTAAAGGTCTGGGAAGAAGCGACGGTTAAAGTACCACACGTTATGGAAAAAGGTATCATCGGAGAAAGTACACATGTGCTCATGGAATATTTCCCGATGATTTAATTGAGGGCTGTTTTCAAGACATGCCTTACCACGCAAAAAATTCTACGCGCCTCAGTCTTCTTGACTGCTATTATGAAAAGGCCTTATCGGCACAAAACAAACAAAATCGAATTAATTCAGAATATTCAGAATTACCTGATTCATAATAAAGTATTATTAGATTAGTTGTAGTACGTTTCAGTGATTAAAGAATGTTTAAACTCCAGCGATCGCTGGAGTTTAAACATTCTTTAATTTCTTAAAAGCTAGAAGCTAGAACCTAACATCTATAAGCTAGTTAAAACGGATTGGCCGCCCCGCGGACTTCAAAGTGCAGATGAACCCCGGTTGATTTACCAGTTGCTCCCATTTCACCAATGACTTCCCCTTGAACAACTGTAGCTCCCGCTGAGGTAAGGATTTTATTCATATGCGAGTAAAGAGTTTGCGTGCCATTGTCATGCTGAATGACCACATAAATTCCATAACCTGCATTCCAACCACTTGATCGTGCCACCAGAACTGTCCCCGCTGCCGAAGCCATGATAGGGGTACCGCGTGAAGAGGCCAGGTCAACTCCGTTATAACCGTGCAAACCTTGAGTTCGGACGCCGCCAATAATAGGTCTTAGGTAATATCCAGAAATTGTAGGTCCTCCGACTCCTTTTTTGAGAGGATTTTTTGAAGTTGCCACCTTTGTTGGCACCACCACGGTAATTTCTCCATCAGGAACAATGATCTTTTCCCCCACCGCAAGGGTCGCATCTTGTAAAAGGTTATATTGAACGATTTCCTCCTCATTGGCTTTATATTTTTTAGCAATTGATTTTATGGTGTCACCTTTAGCGATAGTGTGAGTCACGCCGGAAACTGGCAAAATGACCAAAGTTTGTCCCGGCTGAACGATGCCATTTTTAATATCGTTGGCCCAGCGAATAGTGTTGGCAGTTACCCCAAACAACTTGGCGATACTGCTTAAAGTATCCCCCGAGCGAACAACGTAGACACTAATGTGCCCGCTTTCTACTTTTTCTTCTACGTCCAGTGCCGTACCGGCGGGACCATCTTCTGAAAGTAAGGCCGTACCGCCAACAATGGTCACATCTCCTCCGCCTTTGGCCAATGTGGGATTAGGATTTCCGGAAGCTTGGAGAAGGTTCATGGTTTGAGCATTTTTTAATTTTTCTTCTACGACAACTTGAGCCGGTTTTTCAAAAAAGCTACTAAAGACCGAAAAGAAGCCGGCGTAAACAACTTGGGGCATTATAAAAAGTCCGGCTGATAAAAAACTTATAACTAGAAAAAGCTTTTTTATAAAAAAGCCAAAAGATCCGCTATTTTGACCCTCAGGGCTGCTTTTCAGCGAGGGCTTTGGAGATTGTGTTGTGATAAGCCTAAATGAATAATTAGTGAAGGGTTGTTCAGTCATTAATGGCTCTGTAGAGCCATATTCTCTCGTTTCCTGCCGTGCCCGTATATCTACTATACCCCCCTCGTTTTCGAAGTCAACGCCCCTCAAAACCCCCTGTGGATAACAAAAAAGGACGATAAAGGGTGTAAGATTAAAGAAAAATGACCCCAGAAAATATTCCGAGCTCCGACCCAAATTTGTTAGCTTTAGAAAAAATAAAGCGAGACTCAATTGATTCTTTTATCAAGAAAGGAATTACAGATATGGACGAAATGAGTAGGCAGTTTTCACAAATGAAGATGGCTGTAAGCGCTGAGGAAATTGAAGCATTAGCCCATACAATGCGTTTTGATACCAAAGTGGAAGAGCCAGATGTTGAAGTTAAGGCCCAACCAGAAAATACGCCGAAAAACTCTCTAACACAGGCTTTCTTAGGCGGCACCCATAAAGCAAAAGCCGAAAACGGCCTCCCAGCTGATAACCCCGTTGATGACCGAGGAGTTCTGCAGGCTTTAAATCAGTTAGGAGGTACTAACAATAAAGGGAGTGTGGCTGTTAGTGCTGAAGAAGCCGTAGCTATTCCTTTAAAACAAAGAAAGGGAGTTAGGGAGGCTGCGGTAGTGGTTGGGGGAGAAAAATCGACCCGCCCAATGAGACGCGACAAAAAAGAAAACTGGTCAGAACTTGATACGAAAATCTCTACCCTGGCTAAACAAATCAGGCCAATTGCAAGGGGAGCCAAAAAAACTGGTCGTGTCTTAACCCCGGAGGAAAGAAAGCAAATTGCCCAAATAACTTTAGAAATCAAGACTTTAAAAGGAGAGTCCACAACTTCAACTAAAAGCGAGAGGATTAATCCTGTACCAACTACCGATGAAAGCACTAAAAGTAGCGCTAAAGAACGCCGACCACAAGTCAAACTTGTAGGTGGTAAGTGGGTAAATGTAAAAACAGGCGAAGTAGTCAGCGTTCTTGGACAAAAACCTCAGGCCGCAAACGCAAAGGCGACAGAAACACCGGAGAAAACAGCTAAAGACGCGGAAATGTTTTCTATCCGTGGAGAAACGACAAAACTCCAAAACAAACATCGAAAAGGAGAAATGTCTGAAACAGATTACAAGAAAAAACTACACGAATTGCAAAACAAGTTAAATAAATTGAAAGAGGGACCGGACATAGTACCGGTAAACAAAGCGTCTACAACCACAAAAAATCCTGGAGGCCAAGCCACTGCTGCCACAGCCACTATAAAAAATGAAAATGCTGAACTTAAGTTTAAACCGGTACTGACCGATGAAGATATAACCCAACTAAAAAAAGCCGGGTATACAGATCCACAGTTACGAATACAGTCGGGAAGAGTTAGGGCCAGTCTTAATGAGATGCGTTTTGAGGACCTACAGACTGAAGAGGCTAGGTTAGGGAGCGAAATAAAGAAAATTAAAGATAAGGATGAAAATGCTTTTTCAGGAGAAAAAGCGTATGTAAAAACTTTGGTACGTAATCGCGCCAACATAAAGCGAGAAATGAGTCTTCGCAAAAAAGAAGTGGAGGCTGCCCTAACTACGAACCAAGATGTAGCGGTACCTTCTTCAGCCTTTGAAGATGACTACAGTCCGAAATCTCAAACAAAAGATGAGTTGGAGAAAGCTGTTCTACAGTCCGAAAGAGATGCTTTTATAAATTCGGTGCCCGAAAGCGCCTTTGAAGATCCGCAAACCGGAAAAGCGCCACGTAGTTTCGAGCCTACGAATGAAGAAGGTTCGAAAAATGAGCAGACAGAAGAAATGACCCGTACTCGGCTTGGAATCAGAAAACATCTTCTCGGTGAGCCTTGGAGCGAGAAAACATCTGAGGAGACGGATAAAATTATAGACGCATATGATGCCAACGAGGATCGACTATCTGGAAATGGAAGGGGGCGCGCCAGAGACTCGTCGTTAGAAAAAAATGATGCTATAGCCGCTTTTGCGGCTTTAGGGCAAGTCTCTGCCGCGGCAGAAAAAACTCGGGCCGAAAAAATAAAAAGTAAGGCCCTTGAATTCGGTAGATTTTTAGAAAAGAAGGCCAGTGAGGCGGGCGAGTGGTACAACGGAAAGACACTGCCGACTAAACTGGCCTACTCAGCGGCACTTCTGACCGCTTCGCTTACACTGGCGGCGTCGAGTGCGCCAGCCTGTGGGATTATTGCCGGTGCCGCTCTTTGTAAAGCACTTCGTATAGGGGTAGGTTTTGCTGGGTCATACGTTGCTCTACAAATGATCCTAAACAAAAGTCGAAATGAAGGACTGACTAAAAAAGGACGAAAAAATATATCCGAAGGAAGAAAGAACGAAAATATTCTGACTAGAAATCCGAAAGTGTCAGCCGCAATTTTAGCCGCCCTTATGGTCGGCACGAGCGCAACCGTCGGTGCTTTAATTATGGAAAGTTTGGATAAAACAGGATCAACAACCGAAACGCCGGCCGCGAGAAAAAACACTTTGGACTTCGCCGTCAAAAATTATCCAATTCCATTTGGCGAAACTGAAACACCGAGCCCGACTGACACTGTTGAAATTAAAATTCCTGTGGCCGAAACTTTATCTGATTTAACGCCGACAACCCCCGCACATGAAATGCCTCAGGGATCAAGTTTGCATCCTTACACGGTTGAAAAAAATGATAATTTATACAAAATAATTCGAGAAAATTTTTCTGACATAAAATCTTTGCCGGCAGGTGCACAGGCAAATGCGATAGAAAATATTTTAGCGGAAATAAAATTAAACCCCGAAGAGTATGGAATTATCAGTAATGATGTTAACAAACTGGCGATCGGAGATAAAATAGATTTAGAAAAAATAAAAGAAATTTTGGAAAATAAAGTCGTTAAAGGTGACAGTATTATTGACCGCGCTAATATTGTTTCAAATGGTGGAAACCTTCCCCCTTTAAATTCTGATGTGGTTCACCATATTGAAGTTCACCCAGAGTCCCAAGTTACTGAAGCATCAAAAATAACGACATCACTTAATGTCGCTGAAACAATCGAAGATTCTGACACCACTGCGGATGCTTCTCATGAAGTTGAATCAGAAGCTAGTACGCCTACTTCTCCAGAAGAAAAATCTGCCCCTCAAATAAGTCCGACCGAAATCACTCAGTTGGCAGAAAATTTAGTCAATAAAAATTTAGATATGATGTTTGGTAAGTCTGGCTTCCTTGGTCTTTTTGAAATAGCCGGAAAAAATTCTCTGGCCTGGAAAGAATTTGCTCCGATGAGTGCCTCTTCCATAATAGGGACAAGCCTCGAAGAGGTTAGAGCGGAACCGGCGGATTTTCAAAAAAGTTTTAGCGCCCTTCATCAACATCTCCAACTTTTAGCCGAAAAAACCGGAATTATTCCAACCTCAAATGAGAGCGCGGAGGTTTATCTGGCAAAAGCAACAGCAGAAACAATCAAGCAGGGTATTACATTGTAATTACAATTTAGATACAATAAATAAAATAATTATGAACAATGACGAAACTTTAAAAGCAATTGGAGATGATCTTGGAATAAGTAATTTACCGAAAGAAGCCCAAGAAGAAATAATCGTGAAGCTTGGAGAGGTGGCTCTAAAAAATACGGTGGTTGCTGTCCTTGAAAAATTACCGGAGGAAAATATGGCTGAATTTGAAAAATTGTCCGAAAGCCATGATCAAGAAAAAGTCCGCTATTTTCTAACAAAATATATTCCTGACTTTGACCAAATTTCGAAAAATGAAATGAAAAAAGTAGCCGAAGACTTCAAGAGAACTAAGGCTGGACTATCATAAAACAGCTTTCGGGTTCTAGTTTCTATCCGCCTCGTCGACCCGCTTCACTACGCTTGCGAGGCGAAAGCCGGCGGGGCGAGGCGGGGATTTTAGATTAAAACAAAAGTTTTTACTGGTGGAGATGCATCACTAGATCTGGTTTCACCATAAGGCTTTAGTTTTTTGTTTTGTGTTACACTCACACCGCAATGGAAAATTTAAATTCATTAAAGAATCTAAATGAAAAACAAAAAGAGGCGGTCTTACACACCGAAGGGCCTTTGCTTGTGATGGCCGGGGCGGGTGCCGGCAAAACCAAAACCATTACTGAAAGAATTTTACATCTTATTAAAAAAGGCGTGGCTCCCCATGAAATTTTAGCCGTGACTTTTACCAACAAAGCCGCCAGCAACATGAAAGAGCAGGTGGAAAAGCTACTTCTAAAGGACAGGGAAATAAATTCCCCTATTTCTTCATTTGAACGTCCTTATGTTTCTACTTTTCATTCTCTCGGCGTTCAGATCATTAAAGAAAATTCTGCCAAACTAAATCGGCCACGCCATTTTACTATTTTTGATCGCAGTGATTCACTTTCGGTAATTCGAAGCGCTGTCAAAGACCTGGGGCTTGATCCAAAACAATTTGAACCAAACAAATTTCTTTCGATTATTTCCAAACAAAAAGGTGAAGGAATTTCTCTCCGTGATTACGAAACGAAGGCTACGGATAATTATTTAGACCGAATTCTTTTATCCGTTTGGCAAAAATATGAAAAGGCTTTGAATGAAGAAAAAGCTTATGACTTTGATGACTTGTTATTAATAAGCCAGAATCTTTTGGAAAGAGATCGGGAAGTTTTAGAAACTTACCAAAAGAGATGGCGCTACATTCATATCGATGAATACCAGGATACAAATAAAGTACAGTATAAAATTGCCAAACTTTTGGCTGATAAATATAAAAATATTTGCGTCGTCGGCGATGTCGATCAATGCCTTGTTGCCGGAACTAAAGTTACCCTCGGAAATGGCTCAACAAAACTAATTGAAAAAATAAAAGTGGGGGATACCGTTCTTTCAAATTATGGTAGCGGTGACTACCGCGGAGCTAAAGTAGAAAAAACTTTTTCGAGAAACTCTTTCGAGGAATTAATTCGTGTAACGTTCGAAAGTGGAGAAAAAATTACAAGTTCCCCGCATCATACCCATTTTGCTGGATACCGACTCGGAATTGCTCCACAATATTATTTTACTTATTTACTGTGGAAAAAAGGTAAAGGCTATCGCCTCGGAACGTCCCAAGTTTATACAAAGGGTCAGAAAAAATCTGTAGTTGGCGTACTGCAACGTGCGAGGCAAGAACACGCCGATGCTCTGTGGATCATCAAGGCTCATTCCACACCGAACGAAGCTCGCGTAACAGAATATTTACTATCTTTAGAATATAAAATACCAACCCTGCCTTTTGTGGCTCGTAAAGGAGTAAGTGTCAGCGGATACGTTCATGATCAAAAAATAATCGACGACATCTTTGCTCACTTTAATACCGAAGTGGGTGCTCCGAACCTCCTGAAGTCTCTTGGCCTCTCGCCTGATCATCCACATCATCGTGCTCAAAGTAGAAATTCTAATCGTCACAACCTTACCATAACACTCTGCGGCGATCGACGAGGAAAGACTCCGATGCATCGAATTTCTATGCTTGGAAACGATCTTCAAGGAAAAGAAAAACTCAGAGAGTTGGGTCTTTCTGTACGAACGGCAAAAAGTGGTACATCTTGTTGGCGATTCGAAACAGTAAATAGCGATTACGCAAAGTTAATGGAAATAGCTAAAACTGTCAGTGAAAGCTTCCCCTCTCTCAACATAATTTTAAACGCACGAATGGGGAAGCAAGCAGATTTCATAGGTAATAACTCACTCCCCTTTTTGCCGGCCGCTTCTGTTTTGCCCGGAATGGCAATGTTCAGTAAAGATGGTGGGTACGGCGTTGTAAAAAAAGTGGAGCGCCTGCCCGGAAAAAAGGTTCGACTCTATGACCTAGACATAGAACATACACACAACTTTATTGCCAATGGTATCCTAACGCACAATTCAATTTATAGTTGGCGAGGTGCAGATTTTAAAAACCTAATGAGATTTGAAAAAGATTATCCAGGAGCTAAAACAATTTTACTTGAAGAAAATTATCGTTCGACTAAAACTATTTTAAAAGCGGCAAATGATGTTATTAAGAAAAATGTTTTCCGAGTTGAGAAAAATCTTTTTACCGAAAACCCAGAAGGAGAAAAGATTACTCTATATGGTGCCTATGATGAAAGTGGCGAAGCGCAATACATTGCCAATAAAACAAAGGAATTAATTTCAAAAGGAGTTAGTCCATCTAACATAGCACTTTTGTATCGGGCCAATTTTCAATCAAGAATTTTGGAAGAAGTTTTTTTAACAGAAAATATTCCGCATCAAGTTTTAGGTGTGAGGTTTTTTGAAAGAAAAGAAGTTAAAGATACTTTGTCATATTTGCGCGCCGCCTTGAACACCGAAGGCACTACGGACATAAAAAGAATCATAAATACGCCAACTCGCGGAATCGGTAAAACTACCATTTTGAAATTATTTGGCGGACGAGAAAGTGATCTGCCAGATGCTACCAAGAAAAAGATTTCTGATTTTAGAATTATTCTTGCCCATATAAAAGAAAAAGCGGCCGCCTTAAAACTTTCAGAAACAATTTTATTTATTATTAAAGAAAGCGGACTGGAAAAAAGTTTCAAAGAATCCGGAGATGATGGAGAAGAAAGATTATTAAATGTTTTTGAATTAGTATCCGTGGCGCAAAAATATGATTTTATGGAACCCTTGGAAGGAGTGGAGAGATTTCTAACCGATGCCGCCCTTGCCTCTGACCAAGATGATTTGAAAGAAGAAAAAAAGGGAGTGCGCCTGATGACGGTGCATGCTTCAAAAGGCTTGGAATTTGATTATGTTTTTGTAACCGGACTTGAAGAAGATTTGTTCCCGCATGCCCGCCCGGATTCGAGTAAAAAAAATATGGAAGAAAAAGAAGAGGAAAGACGTCTCTTTTACGTAGCCTTAACGAGGGCCGGCAAAAAGCTATATTTAACTTACGCTAATATTCGGACCGTTTTTGGCAACCGTTCGCTGAACATGCCCTCGTCATTTCTCGATGACATTGCTCCCGAAATCCTAGAAAGTGAGTTTTTAGATGATGATACCACTCGCGGTAAAATTATCTATTTAGAGTAAAGTGTGGCTTATTATGACCCAGGTGGATAAAAAACTTGACTTTTTTCAAATTTAGGGGTTAAATTACTTCAGTAAACACGCTTCTCTATTCTCACCTAACTGAGGAGATGTCATGATCTTTAAATCGCTGGCGTTCTTGGTCATTTTCCTGAGTGCGTCTGTCTATGCTCAAGTAGACATTATTACAGGGAAAGGTTTAACCGGCATCGCGAAATGTGAACGTCCGCGTGGCCAAGTGTTTTTTAAGGACGGCGCACAAAATGCAGTGCTTCTTGAAGAAAGAAATCTGCCGACAAGCCTGAAAACGCTGGCGGCGGACATTCTCACTAAATCTGGGTGCTACAGCCTCTCGGCAAGTGAGAAAAACACCGACCTAACTTTACAAGCAACTCTCCTGTCACTAACGGTAACTGAAACCGGCGGGGGCCGAGCAATGGATGTTTTTACCTCCATCTTCAACAACAATGGACATATTTCTACAATCCATCGTTACGAGGTAAGGGTAGAAGTGGAATTAAAACAAGGCGATATTTCGCTTACGAAAGAAAGTGGCTTGATCGAAGGAGAGTTTGTCTATAATAGGACAACCAAAACCTACACCGACCGAAACCCGAATATAATGGTCGCTGGTTGGGTTTCTCCAGAAAAAAAAACAGCGGCAAATATGGTTGCTTTGGCTTTGGCCAAGGCCTGGAACGGAGCTGCAAAAAAGCTCGGGGACGGGGAGCTTGTCGTCCAGAGCCAATAACTTCCTGTAGCAAACTTCCATAGGGGTCCTCGGACCCCTATTTTTTATAAACTATTCATGAATAGAGCCAAAAAATCACTAGGTCAACACTTCCTAACCTCAAAACAGGCGGTTTTTGATGCTTTGCGGGGCGGAAATTTAAATAAAAGCGATACTGTCCTTGAAATTGGCCCTGGAAAGGGCTTTCTGACCGAGGAACTGTTAAAAACAGCCGGAAAAGTAATTGCTATTGAGAAAGATGAGGAATTAGTCCTTTTTTTGCAGGAAAAGTTCAAAACTGAAGTAAAAGAGGGTAAATTAGTCTTAGTAAACGAGGATATTCGAAACTTTCAACCTCAAAAATGCGGCCTTAGTACTGGAGAATATAAAATAATTGCTAATATTCCCTATTATATAACTGGGGAAATATTCCGGCAGTTTTTAGAGTCAGAAGTTCAACCATTTTTAATGATTTTAATGATCCAAAAGGAGGTCGGGGAGCGCATAATGGCTAGAAATAACAAGGAAAGCCTACTTTCTCTGTCGGTCAAGGCCTACGGAACTCCTCAAATCGTAAGAAAGGTAGGGCGAGGAAGCTTTAATCCACCACCAAACGTGGATTCAGTGCTGATTTCAATAAGGGATATTTCTAAAAAATCATTCAAAAATGTCTCTGAAAAGGCTTTTTTTGAGCTTATTCATCTTGGTTTTGCTCATAAGCGCAAACAAATGATGGGTAATTTAAAGGAAAAATACTCTACCGATGTACTAGAAAAAGCTTTTTCAAACTTAAGATTAGATTTTAAAATTCGGGCTGAAGACTTACCCTTATCGCATTGGTTTTTATTAGTAAAAAATCTTTCTGAAGAAAAAATTACTCTCTAAAAAACTAGGGCGCCTAGTTTTACACAGAATTTCATTTTAAAGCTAAGTTAAAGGACATTTTGTCTGATACACTTAAAGAGTAAACCATGAAAAGCTTCGCAAAATTTTTGCCGAGCAAGTACTTTCGGGGTGTGTTACTCTCCCTCGTTATTCTTTGCATCCTAGTTGGCGGTTCCTACGCACTGGCCGAGAGAAAAAATAATGCTCAATCCAAAAGTAGTGACAATTCTTTAAAAGTTACCGCGGCCGCCGACAATAGTTTATATAAAATGGCAGCCGAGCAAGATTTAGATAATGACGGCTTGAAAGATTGGGAGGAAATTCTTTGGCAAACTGATCCGAAAAATCCGGATAGTGATGGTGATGGAACCAATGATGGAGAAGAGGTAAAAATGGGGCGTAACCCTTCGGTTCCCTCGCCTAATGACAAACTTCCTGTTGCTCCTTTGACGACCCCTACAAAAAATTCTGCCGCCTCTCAGGCCTTAACACCAACCGACATTTTAGCTCGTGATTTTTTTTCAAAATATGCAGAAGCAAAGCAAGGTGGCCAGCCGCTTGATAATTTAACTGAACAAGAAATTGCCGCTTCAGTCCTACTGCATCAAAATTTAATCGCCGAGGCCAAAATTTATACCGAAAGCGATATCTCAATACTTAAAACAAATACCAGCGAGGCTTTGCGAGTTTATGGCAACGAGGTCGGAGAAATAATGAAAAAAACTTTAACTTGGGATCAGGAAGAAATTCCTATTATAAATAGCGCACTTGAAAATAATAATGAGAAGAAGTTGCAAGAGTTAAATCCGATAATTAATGGTTACAAATCTTTTCTTAATCAATTGTTAGGCGTTGAAGTACCACCAAAAGCAGTCACTGTTCATCTTTCCCTTATAAACAGTGTCAGTAGAATACTAAGTTCGCTTGAAGGAACTAAAAATGTTTTTAAGGATCCGGTTTCCGCACTGGTTCTCTTCGGAAAATACCCTGCCAATATAACCTCTCTCCACGGCTCCTTTATAGAAGCTAAGGCGCTCTTTGCTAGAAATAATGTAAGCTTTGATCCAAAAAAAGAGGCGGGTTATGTCTATGCCATTTTTGCTGACGCTGTTAATTCCTACAACCCACAATGAAAACTCTTCTGTACATTTTAGGCTGGAGCAAAAAACTTACCGTGATAATTTTAGCTATTTCGCTAGCCGCTTCGGTTACAACTCTCATTCCACCGAAAAAAGCCGAGGCTGTAGATCTTGTGGTGGTGGTCGGAGACGCTATTCAGGCAATAGGCAATGGAATCATGTTAGCCATGAAAAGTGTTTCTGAGTTTGTCATTGGAGGAGGAATAACCAAGTTAGTAGCCAAAGAATACGCTCTCGACCCAATAGTTTCTTCCATTGCTAAAATGATTCTGCGGTCCATGACTCAAAGCGTGCTCGCTTGGGCCGCCAATGGCTTTCAAGGCAATCCGGCCTTTATTCAAGACCCTAAAAGATTCTTTGGAAACATGGCGGACAGAGTAATAGGAAATTTAATATACAGCAATGAAGATCTGCGGTGGATGTGTAGCCCTTTCCAATTTCAATTACGCAGAGCGTTGGTTATGAGTCGCTCTTTCCAACAACAATCGCAATGTAGTCTTTCAGGGGTTATTAATAATTTTGATGGTTTTGTTTCCGGCGTTAACAATGAACTTGGAACTTTGGGCGGCTGGGAAGCTTGGAGTGTCATGACCACCGAGCCACAGAATAATCCCTATGGTGCTTTTGCTTTGCTTAGCGTCCAAGCCGAAGCCAAAATTACAGGTTCAATAAATCGAGAAAAAGATTTGACCGAATGGGCGGATGGTTTCCTTTCTTGGAGAGATCCGTCCTGTGTTTCAGCTGCTCAGGCTGTGAGGTATGACAGAGACAACGCCAGAGAACATGAGCTAGTCGGAGAAAGTGCATACGAATCAACGGCAAACGGCATATACACCGGCAGGACAATTTTGGGCGAAGATGGAGTTTCTCGCCCAATTGAACGCACTACATCCGGAAATGAAAGTGATTGTGATGTTCTAACTCCAGGCAGCGTTATTGCTAACTCGATTAACGAAACCTTAAGTTTGCCGGGACAAGAATTAGTCGCCGCCGATGAAATAAATGAAGTTATCGGGGCAGTTTTGGCCGGATTATTAAAACAAGTACTCGGCGGTGCGGGCCTTTCGGGCGCAGGGCGAGCCTATGCTTCAAACGGAGAGTCCTCTTACCTAGCTCAATTTGCAGCAGAAGATAGGCAAGAATTCGAAAGAACTAAAGCGGAACATATTGCTCAAGTTTTGGGTTATGCAACCGCGGAAAACAAATACATTGCTGTTAAAAATCAGTCTCTGGCGCGCTTGGAACTTTCTGCTACAACCACCAGACAAGTTTTGAAATGTGAACAGGGAAATACCACGACTTCAAACGTTCTTGCACTCATTCAGTCCTACATTGGCGCAGTAAAACGAGATATCGCAATCGGCGAAACCAATATTGTAAACACAAAAAAAGTAACGGACGCAATTTCCGCTACTACTTATGAAAGACGTGACAATTTGTCTCGTATTTTAAATCAATTTACTTCTTTATACGGACAGTTGCATCATGACGGAGATGTTTCGAACGCCGAATACGAAAGAGACTTTAGTATTCCAGAAAGACTAGAGCCGATCGACGCCGCTAACGCCAGCTCCCTAGCTCAATGCCAGATCCTTTCTCAGACCATTAACACCAACTCAAGCAATAGTAGTGATTAGGACCTGAAAAAATGAAAAAGTTTATTATTACAACTCTCCTAATTCTCGTAACGATTGTAAATAGCGGAATTTTACTTATCCCTGCAAACGTCTTGGCTCAAGTTGATCCAAATGAAGGAGTGAACCTTGGTACCCCAACACTTACTAATGAAGAAGCAATTCGATTGGGAGAAGCCGCGGCAAGTGAAACAAATTCTACTGCCGCTACTCGCTCGGCTTTAGCAGAATTAGATGCCTCGGATGCTGTCAAAGAAAGACTGGCCCAGCAACAGGCGATTGCTGGAAAGTCTGATCCTGATACAGCTAAAGTAACGGCCTGTAGCCCTTGGCTTAATTTTCTTACTACCCGATGTTGGGGCACCTTAATGATTTCTCTCGCCGGATTAATTGTTAAAATCGGCGGTGTTTTTCTAAATTTTTCAATTGATGTTTCTGTTTTAAAAATGTCCGGCATTGTCAAAGATCTGGGAGCAATAAATGCCGCTTGGAAAGTCTTTCGAGATTTGGCCAACATGTTTTTCATTTTTATTTTAATTTATATTGCCATCAGTACTATTTTGGGCGCCGCTTCTGGCCAAACAAGAAAAATGCTAGTTAGCGTTATACTGGTGGCCCTTTTTATTAACTTCAGTTTGTTTGCCACCAAAGTAGTGATCGATGCCTCAAATATCGTTACGGTGCAATTTTATAATTCAATAGCCACAGGAGGAAATAGTGCCGACAACGGCCTCTCGCAGGTATTTATGAACGCTTCTCACTTCACCACTCTTTTCCAGGACGTAACTCCGGATAAATTGTCGGAAACTAATTTTTTACTGATAGGATTCATGTCTCTTATTTTTTCCATCATGCTGGCCATTTGTTTTATAGCAATCGGGGTTTTATTTTTGATCCGTTTTGTCACTTTTATAATATTAATGATACTTTCGCCGCTAGCTTTCTTGGGATTAACTTTGCCGGCCTTAAGTGGCTCCTTCGACAAATGGCGAAAAGCCTTAACAGACCAAGCTATTTTTGCACCTTTCATGATGGCCATGCTCTGGGTAGTAGCCGCCATAATAAACAGTAATGGATTTATGGTTGCTCTCCAAGTTAAAAATCCTTCCGTGACCTGGGCCAATGCTTTTGGCGCACATCCCGGGGGTGCAATTTACGTTATCGTAAACTTTGCCATTCTTATAATCATGCTTATAGCGGGCATGGCGATATCCAAACAGTGGGCAGGAAAAGGAGGGGATAGTGTTATCGGTATGGCCGATAAGTGGTCTCGCAAAGTTGTTAACGCGCCGACTATTCCCTTTAGAGCCACTGCCCGATATGGGGTTGGGGCAGCAAGTACAGGCCTTGGCAAGCTTTGGGATGCTGGAGCTGCGCGGGTAAGAGAAAGCGGATTTGCAAAAAGTGGTGGTGGTAAATTCATCGCTACTGCCGCTAATATAACAGGTCTCTCCGCAATTCCAAGGTCAGCACGCGAAACTCTGGCAGCAGGTGAGAATGTAAAATTTGGTCTCGGAACCACTCATAAGGGACGCGTGGAGGAAGATAAAAAACGTGCCGTTGATGTCACCCAAATACGTCGTGAACAAAAGAACGAGGAGACTATTGATAAGAGTTTGGGTGTATTAGCAAATGCTGCAACCACCCCTGCAGAAAAAGATACTGCCCGTAGAGAACTCCAAAAAGTTGTTTCGAGCTTAGGGGACAAGGAAATTGAAGCCCAAAAGACTTCACGTCTGACGAACCAAGAGTTTATGCAAACTCTTAGTACTCGCCAAATTGAATTCCTTAAGAAAAGCGATAAAAAATCTGAAAAAGAAAAAGAAGATATTATGGCCGCTAGACAAAAACCGATTAAAGATGCGGTTGATGTTCTTAAGAATGTTGCCTCAACCCCGGATCAAAGAGAAAAAGCAGAGAAACTTCTTCGCGCCGTTAATGATAAAGAACTTGAGCTGCTTTCTGCCGAACTATTAGAAGATCCTGCTTTGCTTGAAACAATTACCCAATCCCAGATCGATGGATTAATTAAGAGTACCAATATTACCAAGTCACAAAAGGATGCTATTAAAGAAGAATCTATTCGTCCAACCTTAGTCAATCTTGGTTTACTTGGAACGCGTCCTCCTCGGGCGGGTGACCCTCCGCCAAATCCAGCGGCAGCTGCAGCTAAAATCCGCAGAATGAAACCAAAAGATGTTGGCAAACTTGATAGTGATATACTTACACATTCAGATATAATAGACACCTACACCTCTGGAATGCTTGCTAAAATGGCTGAAGAAATGAATTCAGATAAAATTGATCGCGTGCGTACTGCAATCGAAAGCCTTCATACTAGACTATCGTTGTCGGGTCGACCTGTTCCTCAAAATATTAAAGATCTAAAAACGTGGCTAGATTCTCCACTGGGTTCGGTCTTTTCTTAAAAAAATATGCGTTTTACCCCAGAACAAACAAAAGAGGCTTTTAGAAAACTTCCTGAAGAAATTCAGGAAGCCATTGCCTCCGTTGATACTGTTTACGCCATTCAAGCAATAGGAAAAAATAGTTCTTTAATGCTAGATGTGGTCGGACAGTTAGAAGCCGAGGTCGGCTATGCTCTTTTGGGTCTTTCCTCTTTAAAAGAGTTTTCAAAAACTCTTGAAAAAGAACTTTCTTTACCCAGAGAAAAGGCAGAGGCTGTAACAAAGGAGGTTGATCAAAAAATATTTAAGCCGATAAGATCTTCTTTAATGGAGCTTCATCGTTCAGCTATCCCTGTGGCACCTACGCCAGCGTCCACGCCCGCCATGCCTGCCTACTCCACACTTAACACGAAAGTCTCTGGACCTGATTACGACATGTCACGAGACGCCATACTTTCCGCTATCGAAAACCCCACCCCCGCTGATGTTAAAGTCTCCCATCGATTTCCAGAGACGGCTGACCCGCACGAATATATTTCTCAGCGTGATCATCTTATAAAAATTTTAGAAAAAAATAATGCCGCCACGCTTAATCAAGATGGTTCAAAAAAACCTTCGTTAACAGAAGAGGCTTTGTTGGTTGCCCGAAAGAAAATCGAGAAAATTGCCGAAAAAAAGGAGGTTCCGCCAACACCCCCTTCACCAGCGCCCAAACTAAACTTGGCGCCAGAGGTAATACCAATAGATAGGGACCTAAAAACCGCCGTAACTCTCACTCCGGCTCCGGTAATTCCGACAACTTCTCCTGCAGATTTAGCTCGTTCGGCGCTAGCTTCGGCTAAAGCCGAAGGAGTAATTCCTCCTCGCTCTTCAGTTTATAAATTGCCCCCTCTAAATATTGATCCAACCCCAACCGCTCCTTCAACTGCACCTTCAACTCCGGCCCTAACCTCGCTAAATACGCCGATTGTAAAAAGTGCCTTTGTAACTCTTTCCGCACCCGCAGTAACGCCGGCTGACAAACTACAAAACGTGGTTCAAGTTCCTCGTACCGTGACTAATATGACTGACTTGCCAGCATCATTACCCCAAACTAAACCTGTTTCTGACCCCTACAGAGAACCGGTTTAGATAGCTTCCAGCTGCTAGGTTCTAGTCTTTAGCTTTATGATAAATTCGCATAAAGACCTCATTGTTTGGCAAAAATCAGTTCAGTTAAGTGTATTTTTGTACCAAGCAACAAAAAAATTTCCTAAGGATGAATTGTTTGGCCTCACGAGCCAGATACGGAGATCCTCCGTTTCAGTTGCGGCAAACATAGCAGAAGGTAGAAGTAGGAGCACGCGTAAAGATTTTGGCCATTTTCTTTACATGGCCCTAGGGTCAGTTGCTGAGCTTGAAACTCATATAATAATTGCGCATGAATTATCATTTGTCGATATTGTCGATTATAATAAAGTTACTGAACTGTTAGCTGAAATCGGCAAGATGCTTAACGTTATGATTTCAAAGCTAGAAGCTGGCAGCTGAAAGCTAAAACCTATCCAATGCAATTCCAAGTTCCTCAATTCATTGAAGTAGAAGATAAAATTTTTGGGCCGCTAACCCTAAAGCAGTTTCTCTATTTGGGTGGCGGGGTGGGAATTTCCGTTGTTTTATATTTTGTTATTCCTTTTAAATTTGTTGCTATCCTTATTTCTGTCCCTTTTATAGTTCTTTCTTTAGCTTTAGCTTTCTACAAAATAAACAACAAGCCGTTCGTTTTTGTTCTCGAGGCGGCGGTTACATATGGTTTAAAAAATAAACTTTATATTTGGAAAAAAATTCCAAAAAAACTCGAGGCTCGTCCCGAAATTGAGGAAAATTCCTCAATTGATCAGTTGATTTCACCTCGACTTTCAGACAGTAAATTAAAAGATTTAGCTTGGAGTCTTGACGTTAAAGAAAAATTTGGGGACGGAACCACTCCTTCAAACTCAAATGATCGTCCTCTTGTTTTTGAAGCTGAGGAAAAAGAAAGGGTTGAATTCCAAAAAAATTACGAAATAGGCCTGAAGTCACACACTTGAACTAGCTTGTGGGTGAGATTAGAGTTAAGAAATATGAGTTAAGACTAAGACAAGAATGCAAAACCAAACAAAAAAAACGATAAAAGATTTTACAGATCTCCTTGTTTGGCAAGAAGGCCATAAGCTCGTACTATTAGTATATACCCACACAAAAAAGTTTCCTCGCGAGGAAATTTTCGCGCTTTCCAATCAAATGCAGAGAGCGGTTGTTTCAATAACATCAAATATTGCTGAGGGTTTTGGTAGGCAGGGATACAAGGAAAGAATTCAGTTTTATTACATTGCGCAGGGTTCATTAATTGAACTAAAGAATCAAATTTTCATCGCTAAAGATCTCGAGTATTTTGATAATCAAATTTTTATTAAATTGCTCGATCAAGCAAACCTAACCCATCGTCTCTTACAGGGATTGATCATGAAATCTAAAACTTACTTAAAATCCTATCTCCTAACTCCTAACTCCTAACTCATCCTATGTCCCAAGAAAAAACATCTCCTACTCAAGAATTCGTGCCTATTCAGGAAGTGCGCGACGGCGTGGTCCTACTTAAAGATGGCTCCCTCCGAGCGGTTCTTTTAACCTCCTCGGTCAACTTTGCCCTAAAATCCGAAAATGAACAAAATTCAATTATTTTTCAATTTCAGAATTTTTTAAATTCTCTAGATTTTCCCATGCAGATTTTTATTGAATCGCGAAGATTAGACATTCGTCCTTATATTGCCCTTCTTGAAGCTCGTTCAAAAGAACAGATAAACGACCTTTTAAAAATTCAAACGCGTGAGTATATAGAGTTCATCAAAAGCTTTACGGAAAGCGCCAATATCATGACTAAAAGCTTCTTTGTGGTTGTTTCCTATTCACCCTCGGCTATCACCAAAACTTCTGTCGGTAAGTTTTTTGGTAAAAAGTCGGATGACGCTACTAAAGATGCGGCTACTCAATTTGAAGAAAATCGTACCCAGCTTGAGCAGAGAATCGCGGTTATTGAACAAGGTCTCGTTCGCACAGGGGTTAGAGTAGTGCAACTTGGTACCGAGGAAATAATCGAGCTTTATTACAAAATTTTCAATCCGGGAGAACAAGAAAAACCCATTAAGCTTTCTTAAGGAAGCTTAATGGGTTTTTCCTGAAGTTTAGAGTTATGAGTTATGGCAATAGAGAGGAGATACCCTGAAAAGTGGTCTGCTGTCACAAAATGAATGAATTCTAGGGTATAATTATATTATATGGCATTTGAATTTGTTATTTCTCATAACTCATAACTCATTTTTCATAACTCTACCTATGGCCTTATTTGATATTTTTAAATCGAAAAGTAAACATGATGAAGGGGCGCTCACCGCCATCCTTCCTCGTGAAATATATGAATCCGGCGTATTGGAGTTAAAAGATGTTATCGCTCCCTCAGCTTTAAAAATTACTCCTAAAGAACTTAATTTGGGTGAAAAAATTGTCCGAACATTTTTTGTCATATCCTATCCTCGCTATTTAGCAGAAAGCTGGTTCTCGCCCATAATAAACCTAGACAAAGTTTTTGATATTTCAATCTTTATTCACCCTATTGAAACGGCTAAGATCCTTCGCCAATTTCAAAAAAAAGTAGCGGAGGTCCAAAGCCAAATCCACGACAGGGAAGATAAGGGTCTGGTGCGCGATCCAATTCTCGACACCGCCTATCAAGACCTCGAGCATCTGCGAGATTCCCTCCAGCAGGCGCAGGAAAGAATTTTTGATGTGGGGCTTTATATTTCTATTTACGGCAATTCAGATATTGAGCTAGATAAAATCGAGTCGGAAGTTAAATCTATATTGGAATCAAAATTGGTTTACGTTAAGCCGGCCCTTTTCCAACAGGAACAAGGTTTTCGCAGTGTCATGCCTCTTGGAAACGATGAGCTTCAAGTGCACTCCAAACTAAATTCTTCTCCTTTATCTAGTCTTTTTCCTTTTATTTCTTTTGATTTAACGAGTGACAAAGGAATTCTGTACGGTATTAATCGCCACAATGCCAGCTTGGTTCTTTTTGATCGATTCTCACTTGAAAACTACAACTCGGTTATTTTTGCCAAATCCGGATCTGGTAAATCCTATTCAACCAAACTAGAAATTTTAAGAACTTTGATGTTTGATACCGAAGTAATTGTTTTGGACCCGGAAAGAGAATATGAATATTTGGCCGAAGCGACTGGGGGACGATATTTTAATATCTCTCTAACCTCTGAACACCATATAAACCCCTTTGATTTGCCCGTGCCGAGAGAAGATGAGGCACCGGCTGATATTTTACGCTCAAATATTGTAAATTTAGTTGGACTCTTTAGAGTAATGCTCGGTGGAATTTCAGCCGAAGAAGACGCTATTATTGATCGGGCCATCAGCGAAACTTATGCTCTTAAAGACATAACCCCCGATTCCGATTTTACCTCAATTGAACCGCCCTTAATGTCGGATTTTGAATTAGTACTTTCTGGCATGGAAGGCGGGGAGTCCTTGGCCCAAAGATTGACCAAATACACCCAAGGAACTTGGGCGGGCTTTATTAATAGGCCAACTAACGTTGATATAAATAAAAAATTCGTGGTTTTTTCCGTTCGCGACATGGAAGATGAGTTGAAGCCGGTCGCCATGTATATTGTGACTCACTTCATTTGGAATGCCGTTAGAAGAGAACTTAAAAAACGCCTTTTGGTTGTCGATGAAGCTTGGTGGATGATGAAGTCAGAAGATACCGCCTCATTTCTCTATAGCCTAGTGAAGCGCGGTCGAAAGTATTATCTTGGCATCGCGACCATCACTCAAGATGTGGATGATTTCCTAAAATCTCCCTACGGACTGCCAATTATCACCAACTCTTCCATCCAATTGCTTTTGAAACAGAGCGCTTCTTCGATTGATAATGTGCAAAAAGTATTTAACCTCACAGAAGAAGAAAAATATCTTTTGCTCGAAAGTGATGTGGGAGAGGGAATTTTCTTTGCCGGCCTAAAGCACGTGGCCATAAAAATCATTGCCTCCTATACCGAAGACCAGATAATAACCTCTGATCCCTCCCAAGTTCTCTCCATCCGTAAAGCCAAAACTGAGCTGAAGATGGCAAACTAATTTATGGAGAAAAAAGGGAAGCAGGAGCGCATTTCAGGAATAGATGGGTTTTTTATGCTGGGGGTAGCGCTACTCTTTGATGGATTTCAGTTTTTATTAATCATTTTGGTAGTTGGTATTTTTCTTAATCCAATCGTGGGTATTGTGGCGTGGCTAACATTCTATCTTTGGTTTACAATGAAAGGGGTCTCGTTTTCTGACACGCGTAAGTCTATAACGCTTCTTTTGGCCGGAATAGTTGAAGTCATGCCGGGACTGGATGTTTTGCCGGCTTGGACTTTAAGCACTTTTTTGATTATCAGCTTAACTCGGCTTGAAGATCAGGCTGTAAACTTAAAAACTACACTTGATAGAAAAAAGATCGCCGAAAAGTTAAAGGTTGGTAGAAGTCCTGTAGAATATAGAAACCTTAGGCCCTCTGACTCTTTATCATCTAGCAATCAAAATAAGGCTGCAAATGATGAAAATTATCAAACAACAGACAAAGGCGCGGTGGGGCGGCAAAGAGTTCCGCTTCAAAATATTTCTTATGAAAAAAATCTGAAAGCTGCAAATGAAAATGTTCACAACCAAAATAAAGCCGCTTAATCACAATCTACTAGCAACAATTTCTGGTGCTTTAGCTTTATTTTTTCTTTTTTCCTATGCAAGCGCTGCCAGCATCTATGATAGTTCGGTCAATGCCATAGTCATCCCGGAAAATCCGGCCCCAAAAACTGCCGTGACCATTCGCCTTGAAAGTCCATTAGTAGACTTGGCAAGTGCCAATATTGTCTGGTTTGTTAATGGTAAAAAGGTAAAAGAAGGAAAAGATGTGAGAATTTTAGATTTTACTCTGCCTGAAACCGGACAAACAAAAGTTGAAGCGCAAATTAGTAGTAATGATTACGGATATATTGTTAAAAATTTTTCTTTTGCACCAACCTTAGTTGAAATACTTTATCAGGCCAATTCATTCACTCCGCCATTTTATAAGGGTAAGGCCCTGATTCCACCTGAAGGAGTAGTTACTCTTCTTGCGGAGTCTGCTTTTAAAACAAGCGCCGGGGTAATTCCGGCCAGAAATTTAATTTACACCTGGAAGAAAGATGGGGTAATTGACGGCCCTAATTCTGGACTCGGAAAAAATACGTATACGTATAACAACGGTCGCTTAGGAGAAGATGCCCCCCTTATCGAAGTTGCGGTCAGCTCTGGCGGAAGTAGCTTGCGAGGTAATGCTACTTTTAGAGTAGGGAGCGTACAGCCTGAAATCATTTTTTATGAAAGCAATCCGCTACTTGGAGTTATGTTAAACCAAAAGATACCCGAGGATTACTTTTTGAATAAACAGGAAATTACTTTTGTTGCTTACCCATATTATTTTGGCGGCAAAAACACAGAAGCCGAGCATCTCAAATACAACTGGCAAATAAGCGGATCAAAGGTGGCACCAACCGGAAACAGCAAAACTCTTCTGACGGTCAGAAAACCAGAAGGAAAAGGTGCTTCTTCGGTATCTCTTTCCTTGGAAAACCATTTGCGAATTTTTCAAGCGGCTAAATCTGCTTTTGTAGTTCAATACGACAATTAAAACAATGAAAAAAGACTTACTGATTAAAATAGTTTATTTCTTAACTCCGGGAGCTCTGGCTCTAGTTGCTTATAATATTTTTCCTATTCACGACGCTTTAGCTCAAGCGCAAGATAGCTACCAACTACTTGCCCCCTTACCAAATTTTGGCGCCACTTACAACCCCGAGAGCATGGGAAAATATGTCGAAAATATTATTAAGCTTGCGATTACGGTCGCGGCCGTTTTCGCGGTCTTAAAAATTGTGATTGGTGGATTTAAATATATGGGGAGCGAAAACATGGGTGTTAAAAAAGATGGCCTTGATGATGTGAGGGGAGCTGTACTTGGCTTAGTAATTCTGGCCGCCTCTTTTTTAATATTAAACACCATTAATCCGGCCCTTTTGCAGTTTAGACTTGAAATAGATCCCATTAAGACCACCCCAAAAACTAATTCACCTCAATCAACAAACGTGGCAGAGGTGACCCCCGGCGTGACAGCCTCACCACTACAAACAACCCGTGAGCAGGCAGGAATAAAGTCCGGCCCAGCTCAAAATATTGAGGCTCGTAGCGAAAATATTGACGGTGCCCGGGCACAACTTAAAGTTAAAATGGATGAACTTAAAAAAGCATGCGGAGAAAGTGGAACTTTTATTCCTCAAGACTCATCTATGACAAAGGTTGGTGGTGTCTATGTTCTTAAATCCCAAGTAGTTTGTAATCCTAAGTAACCATGTCCAAAACAACTGCCATTACAATAGTTTTGATCGCCATCCTTCTCCTTGGTGGAGGACTTGCTTATTGGTATTACAACCTCACAAAAAGCCAGGCGGTGCCAAGTGAGGTTGTAAAAACTGACACCGGAGAAAACCTTTTCCCTTTTGGCGCCAACATTGACGGCACTCCTAAGATTGAATCCGAAACTAATAATGTGACACCTAATTTAATTACTGAAACTCCTGAAGTCTATGAAATATCCGCTGCCCCCGTCTCTGGCCTCTTAACTCTAGTTAGTACTTCAACCGGACCTTATGTGCGTTTTGTTGAACAAGAGACGGGACATGTTTATGACGCCACGCTTCAAATCGTTGAGAAAAAGCGCATTAGTAATACCACCGTTCCCAAAACCAGAGAGATTGTCTGGCTGCCCTATGGTCTTGGCTTTATCGCTCGTTATGTGGGGGACAACGGCGCCATTCAAAGTTTCTCGGCAACTCTTAATCCCGCCCTTCCCGAGGAAACAGAGGGTAGCCTGCTCGGCCGTTTTTTGCCGGAATCACTTACTGATATTTCGCTCGTGACTAGTCTCTTTGCCAGCACCACGGCCAAAAATCCAGCCAAAATTTTTTACTTAACAGAAAGCGCCAACGGCGCCACTGGATTTATTGCGAACGCCGACGGCACTAAATCGGCCAAAGCTTTTTCCTCGCCCTTAAACGAATGGCTCTCGTTCCCCGTAACCGAAAACTTGGTCTTTCTACAAACAAAATCTTCGGGCTACGCCGACTCTTTTGTGTTTTCCCTTAATCCCAAAACTAATTTAGCAACGAAAATCCTCGGCGGGGTGGTTGGTTTAAACATTTTGCCAAACAAAAAAGGCGATATGATTTTGTATTCCGAGACCAGCAGAGGTTCTCCTCGCTTACATCTTTATGATGTGGCTAAAAAAACCACCAATGAGCTTTCTCTAAATTCCTTTGCTGAAAAATGTGTCTGGAGCGAGACCGAGAGCACCCGAGTTATTTGCGGCATACCAACAACCTTTGGAAGGGAAGTGTTCCCAGACGCCTGGTACCAAGGAAAAGTTTCCTTTAGTGACGATATTTGGGAAATAAATACTTTAATCGGCGAAACTAAACAGTTGGTTGATTTAAACGATAATTCTTTCTTTTTTGATATTGAACTTCCTCGCCTCAGCGGTAATGATAGTTACTTTCTCTTGCGAGACAAAACAAATGGTTCTCTTTGGTCTGTGCGTCTTCCTCGGTAGGGAGTAGCGTAAAGAGTTAGGAGATAAGAGATAAGAAGTTTTAGCGCAGAAGACAAAAGTTAAGACTTCAAAGCGATAAATAAGAATCCTAAACAAAAGTCAAATTGCCCTCATCTCTACCCCGCTCTACCCCATAGGGTAGTCCTATGGGGTAGAGCGGGGGGATTCCCCTCTGGTCCAGTTACGAGGAAAAACCTTACTTCTAAAGTCTTTAATACTAATTCCTTACTCTTAACTCTTAACTCTTAACTCAGCCCCTCTGTAGCCTTTTCTGCGTATATAAAGCTCTTGGCCGATGGTAAAAATATTGCTGACTAAGAAGTAAAGCGCTACGGCGGCTGATAAACTATGACCAATGAAAACAATAACAATAGGCAGGATATATTTCATTTGCAAACTCATACTGCGAGCAAAATCATCCTGGAAAGAAGGCGGGGAGCCTGCGGGGCGCTTGGGAGGAGTCGGCATCGTCAAATAGGCCTGAATAAACTGGGTGATACCAGCTAAAATTGCCAAAATCCAGCTCTTACTGGCCATATCAAACATTAAAAACTGCATGGATACGGCTTCTGGAGGATTTATAAATGAATATAGTAAGTCGAGCTTTATTTCCGGAAGACCAGCTTTGTAAATAATCAAATAAAGCGCAATGATAACCGGCAATTGAATAATAAGCGCAATGATGCCGGCAAAAGGATTTAGTTTGGCCGAACGATAAAGCTCCATAGTGGCTCTCGCCAAAGCTTCCCGGTTATCTTTGTGTTTAACCTTAATAGCGGCCATTTGAGGCTCGATCTCACGCATTTTAAGCTGAGTGATGATGGCCTTCTTGGTTAAGGGATAGAGAACAAGCTTTACTAAAATGGTCGTGGCAATAACCGCTAGGCCAAAGCTATGTCCCGGAAATAGCTCGATAAAAAAAACCGACAAATTGTAGATCGGCTGATAGAAAATTGTATGGAAAAATCCGCCACTCATAGGTCGTTATTCTACCTTACTTTGTAGTGCTCTGCACAGGGTGCAGATTAGCAGACAGAAAGCAAAAGTAGAGAGTAGCAGTAGAGATTGGAGACAAAAGGAAGCCTACTTTAGTAGGCCGCCTTTTTTAAATATCTGACAAATACCGACTTCTAAATCAGAGAAGCCCAAGTTTTTAGCATCTTTTTTTAAGAAAACAATAACGGAAGACGCGCCGGCTAGTTTATGGCCATCTTTTTGTAATTTTTGAACGATAGAGTAAATCTGCCGCTTAAGACGGTTGCGAACGGGCTTACTCTTGGTCACCCCTACCGGCACCACAATAGCAAAATTACTATTTTTAAGTCGAGAGAGCTTTTTTATACGCAGAGAAAAAAGATTGGTAGAAAGAAAAAGCCCCTCAGAAAATGTTTCTGAAAAAGCTTTTCTTTTTAGTCGCCGCTTCTTTGGAAGCATGAGTGTTTTTGACTAGACTGAGAGTTTTTTGCGGCCTTTTTGTCGACGACGGAGAAGAACGCCTTTGCCGCCCGGGCTTTTGCCACGCACCAAAAAACCGTGCGTTTTGGCTCTTTTTTTCTTTTTTGGTTGATATGTCCTAGACATGATGTTTCGGAGTATAACCTTAAACTCACTTTGATTCAACCGGGGGCTCCCTAGAGCTTCGGCGAGAGAACAAAATGCCCCAAAACTCGTACGTTGTCGGCAGGTTAAATTAGCCGCCCCCCTGGTTTTTTAGACCTAAAGTCAATGGGTTTTTTATACACCTGTTATTAACTTTTTATCACCACATTCGGGGTTTTTTGGTAAGTGTTGCGCTTTTCTGAAGCGAGTATAATAGGTTCACTTAAAAAATATGTTTGATAACAAAACTCTTTGGGATAACGTTCTCTCCGACATTGAAAGGTCTGTTTCCAAAGCTACTTTTTCTACTTGGTTTAGAGATACCGGTATTTTAAGACAAGAGGAGGGGGTCATTTTCTTATCCGTGCCCAATCAATTTGTTAAAGAGTGGTTATTTAGCAAGTATCACAAAACTATTTTAAAGAAAATAAGGGACGTGGCGGAATACACAAGAAACATTGAGTATGTGGTCACCAAAGAGCCAGCTCGAGCGGAAACCGTTTTGAGAAAAGTCGAAAATCCGACCGCTGAATTGCCTCTGGCTAACTACTACATTAACAAAGAAGATAACCTCAACCCTCGCTACGTCTTCGATTCGTTTGTGGTGGGTTCCTTCAACGATTTGGCTTACGCCGCCGCTCAAGCGGTTATTAAAAAACCTGGCATTGCTTACAATCCGCTTTTTATATATGGAAATACCGGACACGGTAAGACTCATTTGATCCAGGCCGTTGGAAATTATATGAAGGGTCCCACTCAAAATAAAAAAGTTTATTACATTACCTCCGAAAACTATTATTTGGGACTGGTCAACGCCATGCAGGAAAATAAAATACCTTTTTTTAAAGAAAAATACCGCAAGTTTGATGTTTTCATAATGGACGACATTCAGTTTCTCTCGAATAAAGAAAAAACTCAGGAGGAGTTGTTTCACCTCTTCAATACGCTTTACGACAACAATAAGCAAATTATTTTTTCTTCTGATAAGCACATAAACCAGATTCCCAACCTAGAAGACAGACTTAAGTCGCGCTTCGTGGCTGGCATGATCGTTGATATTCAGCCGCCCGACTACGATTCCCGCGTAGCCATTATTAAAACGAAGTGCGTGGTTCAGGGACTGGTCCTACCAGAAGACGTCATTGAGTTCTTAGCCTCTTCAGAAAACAACATTCGGGAACTCGAGGGTGCTTTAAACACTATAAACCACCAAACTCAGCTTAAAAACAAGTCTCTTTCCTTACTTGAAATAAAAAATATTATAAAAGAGACGAGTAAGCCTAAAAGAATGGTTTCTATTAAAGAAATTATTAAGACGGTGGCCGATTTTTACGATATTCCTGAGGCTAGTATTTATGAAAAGACTAGACGCAAAGAGGTGGTCAAGCCTCGGCAAATTATTATGTACATTCTTCGAGAAGACTTTAAGGTCTCTTATCCAACAATTGGGGAAAAGTTGGGAGGAAGAGATCACACCACGGTAATACACTCTTGTGAAAAAATACGACGGGAGATAAAAGAGAACCTACAGTTAAATGAGGAAATTGATAGAATAAAAACTTTGTTGAAATAGTGGGGAATAAGGAATGATTAACGGTGGATAAAATAAAATTAATGTTAATAAAAAGCACAGCCGGTTTTGATAAAAAAAGTTATTCACTTCTTGTTGTTTTTGTTTTTATTAAAATATCCTTAATTAAGGCCACTAAAAAAGTATTGAACTTTTCCCCACAGCTATAATAATAATATTCTTAATATGAAATATCTATGAAGATAGAATGCTTAACTGAAAAACTTCAAGACGCTGTTAGCCGAATGGAGAAAACAATAAATAAAAGTTCTAACCTGCCAATACTTTCCTGCGTTCTTTTTGTAGTCTCTGGCAAGAACTTAACTTTAAAAGCCACCAATCTTGAAGTAGGAGTAGAAATAACAATTCCAGTAAAGGTACATTCCGAAGGAATTGTAGCTACTCCAGCGCAAACTCTTCAGCAGCTTCTTAATAACTTAAAATCAAACAAAGTAATCACTCTTTCGGAAGAAGGGGGCACACTCATTATTAGCGCCGAATCGATGCGTGGCACGCTGAAAATCATTCCGTATGATGAGTTTCCTATTATTCCTCGCATCGACAGTCCTGAGGCTAATTTCAGTCTAAAAATCAAAGATCTTTTTTTAGGTATGAAATCTGTTATTTTCAGCGCTTCACTTTCAAGTATTAAGCCAGAACAAGGGAGTATTTATATTTACCACAAAGATAATGCCTTAATTTTTGCCGCCACGGACTCTTTTCGCTTAGCTGAAAAAAGAATTGTTTTGAAAACTGCTAAGCCTATACCCCCCCTTCTTATACCTTATAAAAACTGTTTAGAAATATTAAGAATTCTTGATGGAATAGATGTCGAGATTGATATGGTTATGAGTAAAAATCAGTTAAATATAAAGTTGCCAGATTTTTTTATCACCACAAGACTTGTGGACGGAACATTCCCTGACTACGAACAAATCATTCCTAAGGAAATTTCGACCACTGTTACTTTACTAAAACAAGATTTAGTGGATTCTTTAAAAACCCTAACTATTTTTTCAGATAAATTTAACCAACTGACTTTCTCAGTGGATAAAAATAAAAACCTCACTACTCTTGAAACTAAAAGTAGCGAAGTTGGAGAAGGTAAGAGTATTTTGAAAGGTAGGGTTACAGGAGAAGATTTGAACATAAACTTCAATCAAAAATATATTCAAGACGCCTTTCAGTCGTTGACGGACGAAAGTGTTAACTTTTTATTTGGGGGCTTACACAAACCGCTGGTGATAGAAGGGGCTACAAACAAAAACTTTCGCTATTTGGTTATGCCTATGAACCGATAATATTTTTTATGAAATCAATCCGGGATATTTTAGAAAAGTTTGTTCTAGCTATTCCCCCTGAAAAACTTCTAGTGAACCACGTTAAGGCTTATTTAGCAGAGAAAAAAATACTAAACCAAGCACTCGCCGCCTCTTTTCATCAAGGTGAGGTTTTTTTAAAATGCGATCCGTATCTAAAATTATTTATTAAAACAAAAGAAGAAGACCTTCTCCTTTATTTAAAGCAAAAAATGCCCAAGTACCAAATTAATAAAATAAAATAGACCCTTCTTTGTAACACCACTATCTTTTAACGAGAAAGATCGACAGCAAAACTAACTAACAACTCTTTTTTATTATTACTGAAATCATAAGCAACTACTTTTAAGAGGTTCTTATTTTTTAAAATACTTTGACGCTCTCTAAGCGTAAAAGAGAAAGTAAAGGGGCTGGCTAGCCTCGTGCCAACCAAAGTGTCATTAAGAAATACCTCGACGTGTGAAATCTGGAAGGAAGAGCTTTGTAGTACTGAAAAAGAGATTACTCCGGACAATGGGTAACTAGCATTATTTAATACTCCGGATAACGAAACATCGTTTACGGCACCAAAAGTTGTGACTGTGGTATTTGTATAGACACCGGACAGTATTTTATTTGTCGGAAGTCCATTTTGCTCAATCCACTTTTTAATTCCAAATTCCCAATATGCAAACTGCGGATCTCCATCTGGGGTTTGGGGCCGAGGACCCAAAGGATTGGTTTTATTAATCCAATAGAGAATGCTGTGAACGCTAGGAGCTAGCCTTTCTTCTCTAAACTCAGCCGGAGTCTCAAGTGTGGCAGGAAGCCCGGTCCGCTTATCGATAATAGAGCCATCGCCCCCTTGCCAGATACCTCTTAAGGGCGGAGGTAGCGTAGTTTCATCGAGTGGAGTGGCTTGTTTAAAATTTTCATTGGGGACAGTTTGCAGAGCATAATTCATAAACTCATTCCACATTGGGGCGACAATTAGGCCGGCGACTTTTCTTTGCATAACTCTATTGTCATTGTTTCCAGCCCAGGCGCCGGCAACAAAAGATGGCGTATAGCCCAAAACCCAGGCGTCTCGGTAATCATTGGTGGTTCCGGTCTTGGCGGCCACATCTCTCCCTGGAAAATGCAAAGCGGAGCGTTCGCCGAACGTTGGGGAGCGAGCCTCATTGTCCGAAAGCACGTCAGAAACCGTGCGAGCGACATCGTTTGAAATAACCGAAGAATCTCGTTGCTCAAACTCTTCTAGAATAATTCCTTCGCCATCTTCTATTTTAAGAATACCAGTTGAAGGATTACGGACGCCATCGTTAGCAAAAACACCATAAGCGCTGGTCATTTCAAGCAAGGTTACTTCGCCGCCGCCAAGCACTAAAGTGAGGCCGTAACGGTCAGAATTAGTTAAAGTAGTAATTCCCAAGTCCCTAGCTGTTTGTAAGGCATCATTAATGCCGGTTAAATAAAGAACTTTCACTGAAGGAACGTTTAAAGATTCAGCAATTGCGCTACGCAATGTTACTGGGCCGCGAAACTTGTTGTCATAATTGTCCGGAGAAAAACAAGGCGAGGCTTTAGAAAAGTTTTCTGGAGCACAACTTGTCGAAAATTGAGTTTTAGCGTCCCAAACAACTGTTTCAGGGGTATAACCTTCTTTGAAGGCTGTAGCATAAACGAAAGGCTTAAAAGAAGAGCCGGGTTGGCGTTTGGCTAAAGTAACATTAAAGTTTCCATCAATTCCTTTATCAAAATAATCACGTGAACCAACCATGACTAAAATTTGTCCGGTTTTAGGATCAATAGCGACAAGTCCGGCATTTTCTGCATCAAATTTTTTAGCATTAGACAAAGTATATTTATTTACAATATCCTGGGCTTTTTGTTGCAAGGTCGCGTCGATTGAAGTGGTTACCTTCAAGCCTTTCTCATCAAGCGCTTTTATGCCGTATTTTTCTATCAAGTAATCTTTTAAGTAAAAGACAAAATGCGGCGCTATTACACTACTGCGCACCGGCGGCCGGAACTCAACCACTTCGGTTTTAGCGGCATCATACTCACTTTGTGTTATAAAGCCACGTCGTAACATTTCAGAAAGCACCAAGTTTTTACGAGCCTCCAGTTTGTCCACATGATTACCGTAGGGAGAATAGTAACTAGGCGCTTGAGGAAGAGCTGCGAGATAGGCGGCTTGCCCCATAGTCAAAGATTTGGCGGGAATGCCAAAAAACAACAGACTGGCCTCTTCTGCTCCATACACATTTCCGCCATAAGGCGCGTCATTTAAATATATTTCTAAAATTTGATCCTTGGTTAGAACCTTCTCAAGCTTTAAGGCTAGTACCCACTCTTTAATTTTACGGGATATTTTTTTGTCAGTTGTTAGAAGCGAGTTTTTTACCACCTGTTGAGTGATGGTCGACCCTCCTTGGGTGTAGCCACTTGAAAGGTGAAAAGTGATGAGTGCATTAGACAAAACAGCTCGAAGGATTGCCGTTGGCTTAATACCGATGTGTTCATAGAACTCGGCATCTTCAATTGCCACCGAGGCATTACGCAGGTTCCTTGAAACATCGGTTAAAGGAACGGATGTGCGACGGAAGTTTTCATAGGTGTTAAAAAGTAAAATTTCTCCAGTACGGTCATAAAACTTAGTTGATTGGGATATCACTCGGGTATTAAAAGAACTAACATCGGGGAGTCTTAAACTGGCGGCCCATAACGAAAAAGCGCCTAATATTAGAAGAAAGGCACTGACCCCACCTATGAGCGTTTCTTTTTTAAATAAGAAACGTTTTAAGCGACGGAAGAAACGACGGAAGAGTGGATGTTTTAACAACATTTTATCAATTCTAGCAAAAATCCGCTACTTAACAAATCGCTTTATTGGCCAAAGCGGCCGTCAAATGATAAATTTAAGCTATGTTTTGGGATAAAAAAGATACCCCTGTTAATACAGACGCGAAGGCTATCGAAGAATTACTGACAAGAGGAGTTACAGAAATTATCGATAGAGATAAATTAAAGTCGAGTCTTCTCGAGGGGAAAAAATTGCGCATTAAACTTGGTATAGATCCAACCAGTCCCAATATTCATATTGGCCGCGCCGTAGTTTTAAGAAAACTTCGGGCCTTTCAGGACCTGGGACATACCATTGTTTTTATAATCGGGGACTTTACGGGAGTTATTGGCGACACTTCGGACAAAGAAAGCGAGCGGCCAATGCTAACTTCCGAAACAATTTCCGAAAACATGAAAGAATATTTTGCTCAAGTGGGGAAAATTCTTGATATGAGCAAGGTTGAAAAGCAGCATAATTCCAAGTGGCTCTCGGGCCTTACTTTTAAAGAAATCGGGGAGCAGGCGGACCAATTTAGCGTGGCAGAATTTATTGCTCGGGAAAATATCGACCGAAGGTTGACGGCCGGCTCCCGGATTTCCCTTCGGGAGATGCTCTATCCTTTAATGCAGGGATATGACAGCGTCGAGATTAAAGCTGATGTTGAAATTGGCGGGACAGACCAGCGCTTTAATATGCTTGCCGGCCGTACTCTCCAAGCACATTACAAACAAAAACCGCAGGCAATTTTAATGACCAAACTCTTAAGTGGTCTTGATGGTCGTAAGATGAGCTCAAGCTGGGGCAATACTATTAATCTCAATGATTCGCCTGTCGATATGTACGGCAAGGCCATGAGTATTAAAGATGATTTGATAACCGAATTTTTCTTTTTAGCCACCGACGTGCCAAATTTCGAAGTTGCTTCTATAGATGAGAATATTAGAAATGGAAGTCTCCACCCAAAGGATGCCAAAATGAGTTTAGCGCGCGAATTGGTCAAAATTTACCACTCTCCTAAAGAAGCCGAGAGGGCAGAAGAACAGTTTGTAAATACTTTTAGTAAAAAAGAAATACCGCAGGATGTTTTAGAGGTAGAGATTATGGAGGAGGAGTTGTTGTCTGATACTTTTATTAAAAATGAAATTGTTCAATCTAAATCAGAGTTTAATCGACTTATCGAACAGGGAGCAATTGAAGAATTACCAGGTGCCACGATCACTGATTCGAAAGCTATCGCTAAAAGGAATACTACTTACAAAGTTGGCAAGCGTCGTTTCTTAAAAACCAAATAAACTAAGTAAAAAACTCTTTCGAAAGAAAGAGTTTTTTGTTTTGTTTATAGCAGTCCTTTGTCTTCATCGACATACTCCGGTAAATCGAGCTTGCTCATTTCCTGCTCGTCATCGACTGGCATTCCATCCTCATCAACAAGCGGGGCGCCAAGCGGTAAATCACCATCAGCGTCTAGATTAACTTTAGCGCTACCCGTTATTTCAATACCCTCTTTTTCCAAATCCTCATTTTCTTCAGCCATATCTTTGTTTCTTTTTTTAATTATTTTTAAATCCCTTTCAGTTTTAATTAATGGGTTTGCTACCGTTGTAACATGGGCATAAATTTTTGCAATGCTTTTTTATACACAGGCAATTTAAATTTATTTTAGGCAAGCTGAAGCAGTGACGGCAAGGGCAATGGCGTCATATTCGTCATCGAGTATTCCTTTGCCAGTTTTTTTAATTTCCGGAATTTTTATCAAATGATGAAGCATTAGAGCGACTTGTCTTTTGTCCCCTCTACCGTACCCGACAATAGCATTTTTAACCTGAAGGGGAGTGTATTCTACAATTTCTAATTTCATTTTCTGAGCGATGAAAATGAGAGCACCTCTTACTTCGGACACTCTCATGACAGTTTTTTGATTGTTAGTAATAAACAGATTTTCTATCGAAAGCACTAACCTCTCTTTCGGCGTTTTATATTTTTTTATTATTTTTTCTAAATGCTCGCCAATAAGAAGAAGTCTTTCTTCAAAAGGAATTTTAGCGGAGGTTTTAAAACACTCGGAATGCAAAAGTATTTCTTTTCCGCGAGCGCCTTCAATGACCGCAATCCCTAAGCGCTCATATCCTGGATCAATACCGATGATTCTCATGGGATTAGGGTATATGGTATAGGATAGAGAAGCAAGTTCAGTTACGCTTAAGCACTCTCGAGTTTTGTTAATAATCATTCCTCCGACTATAATAAATTAATGACAGAGAATTTTCTTAAAGTACTTACAGTTGTCTTGTTTGTACCTTTGGTTGGGTCAGTGATTTCTTATATGCGGGGTAATCATAAAATATCAATGACACTTAACGCCACCGTCCCCTTATTATTATTTGTTAGTTCTGTCGTTGCGAGTTTGATTAGTCCCGACCCAAAACTTAGCGTAGGTGGCATGTTCTATTTTATAGTCCCAGTTGTTATCATCTTTGCTTGTTTGGCTGGCCTTCGTTTTCCGAAATTGTATTCAATAATATTTTACCTAGTCACAGCATTTAACTTTTTGATATTGTCTGGACTTTTCTACCTAGTCTTTCTGTGGCGAATTCAGTTTTGAGAGACAAAGCAAAAACTTTCTAATCCATAATTACTAACTAGGTTGTCAGTTCGGCATTAGTAAAAACTTCCTGAACTTCGTCATTGTCTTCTATTTCTTCCATCATTTCTATAAGCTTATTACTATCTTCTAAGTTCAAATCCACCATCGTTTTTGGAACCCAGCCGCTAACTTGTTTTTCAAAAGCCCAAGAGGCCGAGCCAACTGCTCCTAAGGCCGACTCATTTTTGGAAAGTAAATGTTTTATTTCTTGCGCCGCTTTGTTTCTGTTATCAGTCAAAACTTCAATGATGAGGGCCGCTCCGCCTGGCCCATAAGCTTCATAGGTTAAAGCTTCCATTGTGGCACTTCCGGCCCCGGCTCCCTTTTTAATCGCCCGCTCAATGGTGTCTTTGGGCATGTTTTCTTTTTTAGCTTTTTCAATAGCCGCACGAAGATTGGGCGCATTCGGATCTCCCTTGGCTACTTTAGCTTCAACGGCAAGGAAGCGTCCCAACTTGCCAAAAAGTTTACTTCTTTTAGAATCCGCCGCACCCTTGGCGCGTTTTATTTGTTCCCATTTAGAGTGTCCGGCCATGAGAGAAAAGAATTAGCTTATAGCTGTTAGTTTATAGTAACTACGGGCCTGATTGCAAAAAGCAACCTAATTCCGTATAGCAGGGCCCGCATAGCCCTTTCTAAAACATAACCCATAAGAGGTAAACATGTCCCACGGCCCAGTTGGATCAGCCCGCCTACTTTTTCAGTACGAACTTAGAGTTGAAGCACATCCTTACTTTATTAAAACTGTGGCCACGGCAGTTTCAATGCTTGGATGTGTACTAAGGCCTCCGCCAGATAACGTGGAAGCTTTCTTCAGAAATAGACCTCAATGTATTTGTCGTCAACACATCGAGGCCACTATTTACATCGATGAAAATGCTTGGGTAACTTGTGGACATTCTTGCGCGGCGGACGACGGCAATGTTTTTTTGAAGAAAAAAACATTCCTGCGGAGGATGTTTTAGACCATCTTCTTTTCAGGTCAATAAACCCCCATTTTTTCTCTGAGGAAACCAAGCAAAGAGCAACTTCTCTATTAGAACAATCAATCAAAGACCGAGGAGAAAAAACACTAGGATTTTCTTTGAGATAAAAAATTTATCTCTACCCACCCACCCTCACCCACTCGCGGTGGGGTTTGTTTTTTATAATTTTTTTTCGGCAAATCAACCAGAGACTATTTTTTATTTCCCGCTTCTTACAACTTTCTTATGGAATCAATATGCTACGGTCGTAGCATATTGATTCCATAGGTTTGTCTGCTTTTTTGTTTTTTGCTGACATTGCTTACAACAATGTTCAACAATGTTCTATATCTCCAATTCCTGCCTCGACGGCAAGGCGGGCGCGCGAACTCAAAGATATAGAACAAACTTCATTATAAAAGTTTTTTCTGCAAATCTATCGGAGATTTTTTACCAAGGTGTTCGAATCCGCGATCAGTGACCACGCGTCCGCGCGGCGTTCTCTCTAATAGTCCCAATTGCATTAAGTATGGTTCATGGACTTCTTCCACCGTGCCTTCGTCTTCCGAAAGCGCCGCGGCAATAGTGGTAAGACCAACTGGCCCGCCACCAAATTTATCAGCTAGCACCTCAAGCATTTGTCTGTCAGCTGGCGCCAGCCCCAACTTATCAATACCAAGTAAAGCCAAGGCTTCACTCACGGCCTCAAACGTCAATTTCGTTTTCGCCACTTGAGCAAAATCTCGACAGCGTTTTAATAAATAATTAGCTGTGCGCGGCGTGGCTCGACTACGCTTGGCGATTTCAACTATCGCTTCATCGTCGCAATGTACTTCAAGAAGTTTGGCCGACCGATCAATAATCAAGGCGATTTCTTTTTGAGTGTAAAACTCAAGACGAAAGACTCCGCCTGAAAAACGTGATCGTAGTGGAGCCGACAAGAGGGCCATTCTGGTAGTAGCCGCAATTAAAGTAAAGGGCGGCAACTCGAGCTGAATGGTGCGCGCTGAAGGTCCTTTGCCGATAATAATATCAAGCACGCCGGACTCCATGGCAGGGTAGAGCACTTCCTCAATCGTTTTATTTAGCCGATGGATCTCATCAATAAAAAGAACATCGTGTGGGGTAAGGTTGGTAAGGATCGAAGCCAAGTCGCCAATTTTCTCAATGGCCGGCCCCGAGGTTACTTTAATGCCGCTACCTATTTCTCTGGCAATCAAATGAGCCAAAGTAGTCTTACCTAATCCAGGTGGTCCATAAAAAAGAACGTGCTCTGGGGCATGAGCTCTTTCTTTTGCAGCCCCTAAAAGAATCTTAAGATTTTTCTTTATTTGTTCTTGACCAATGTATTCATTAAAAGAGGTTGGGCGTAAAGTCTGGTCTAAGAAAGCCTCATCTTTGCCATTATTTAAACTTTTTGCGGCCTTTTTTTCCATATGTCAGCAAATTGTAACATTTACCGTCTAATAGAGGGAGAAAGGTGACTTAAAAGGCTTTTTAAAGGAATCGCTTGACAGAAAGAATGTTTTATGATAGGCTAGTAGCAGCCTATAGAAGTACCAAGGCGCTTTTTTATTTAAATCTTTTAGGTCCATAACGCATAGGGACTAGGAGAAAAAATGAATGTTTGGTGCTGATCATCCTCCGTCTAAAATTTTAGCTAAAAATTTAGATAGTGTTTCTTAATATCGACCAAAAAGGCAATTTGCTCCAGCATATTGCTCTCTAAGGAATTGAGTCCCCGTGACTTACTGGCATTTTCGCAAGGACGTTAGGGTGTTTATCCTCGGATAACACGCTCTCTATCCTCAGGAAAATTCTTAACTTCTTTTACCTAGTATTAGAAGTATTCCTTAGAGAGTAATCGGCTGGATCTACTCCCCCTTGTTCTTCAAAGCTTTTTTTGATTTTCTAATTCTTAATCCCTAAACTCTACTACCTATTCAGGAGCTTACTCCTCGCCCTTGCTTTGTATAGTGGAAAAATATTTATTTTGAGTTCTAATTTTTAAGCACCTAATAAGACTGTATCTGACCGTTTTTTATCTACTACAACTAAAAATCTGCAAGTTTTTTAAAAAATTTTGGCGGCTTAATCTAAATCAATAACTCGCAACAATTCATCATAGCTTGTCACACCAAGGAGCACTTTTATTACTCCATCTTCTCTCATGTTCCACATTTTTTGAGATTTTGCGGCTTTCATGATTTCCGCTTCATTCGGGTCTTCGTTTATAACTTTGTTAATGTTTTCATCCATTAAGATTGCTTCAAATATTCCAAGCCTGCCTTTATAACCAAGTTTGCCGCATTTCTCGCAACCTATAGCTTCAAACATTCTTTCTCTATTTAGATTTTCTGGTAAATCAGGTGTGTCTTTTAATATTTCATCAAATATTTTTTTTGTTTCAGTAGGAATTTCAATTTCTTTTCGGCATTCAAGACAAACTTTTCGGAGCAATCGTTGAGCCAAAACTACATTTATAGTTGAGCTCATAATTTTGGGATTAATATCAAGGTCAATCAAGCGGGGGAAAGCGCCAGCCGCTGAATTCGTGTGTAAGGTTGAAAGCACAAAGTGACCTGTGTTAGCGGCCTGAATAGCCACTTCGGCTGTTTCGGCATCTCTTATTTCACCAACCATGATGACATCTGGGTCTTGTCTTAAGGCGCTACGCAAGCCGCTGGCAAAAGTATATTGCTTGTGATCAGATTGAGTCTGCACCACTCCCGGCAAATGATACTCAATAGGGTCTTCAATGGTGATAATTTTAATTTCCGGCTTGTGGATTTTTCGCAGAAAAGCATAAAGCGTAGTTGTCTTGCCGCTTCCAGTAGGACCGGTTGTTAAAAGCATGCCATTTGGTTTATTTATCTCGTGGTCCAAAACTTTAAATAGTTTGTCCGGAATTCCCAACTCTTCCATCGGTACGGAAATAGCATTTGGATTTAAGATTCGAAGGACAATCGAGTCGCTATAGGCACCAGGCAAAAGGGAAGTTCTGATTTCAATTTCATTGCCGCTAATTTTTATAGAAAAGCGGCCATCTTGGGCCAAATTTTTTACATTAAGTTTTAGGCGTGAGAGAAGTTTGATTCGCGAAAGTAAAAGTTGAAAAGTTTCACGATCAAATCTTAAAATATCAGTCAATACTCCATCGAGGCGATAGCGCAAGCGCACGTCAGTTTCTTCCGGCTCAACGTGAACATCAGAGGCGCCCATGGAAAGGGCACCGGCTAAAACAATTTCGAGAATGCGCGAAATGCGCAGACCCTTTTTCTGTTTAAGTATTTCTTCAATTAGAACTTGCACATCTTCGAGTGAGCGCACTTTGGAAACGAAACTTTCTATTTCTTCGTTTGAAATATCGAGGACTCCAGCTTTAGTTTCTGAAGCAAAAGAAATTTCCCTGTAGCGTGCCCAGGCTCGCTCAAGAGAAGCTTTGGAAACCATAAAGACAGTCAGTTCGTAACCATGTCTTTTTAAATCATCAAGTACGCGCTCAGTGGCGTCATTTTCCGGCGAAAGAACGGCCACGTGCAATTTGCGGCCGGTTATTTCAAAAACAGCCAACTTAGCTTCCTTAGCTTCTGCTTCCGGCACAAGCCTTAGACCGTCGGTTTCAATAGACATGCGAGAAAGATCCAAGTACTCAATTCCGTACTTTTGGGAGAGCATTTTAGCCAGTTCCTCCTCCTCTTTTTTCAAAAGTTCGTCAACTTTCTTATTTTGTTTGTCTTCATCAAAAGTAACCATTGTCAAAATCATAGCATAAAGGAGCCCAAAAGTGGCCATAAATAGGCCTATTTTGAAAGGGCAGGCTATTGACTTTTAACCTCTTTTATGCTATCATTAAGAGTAGGTAGGAAACATTCCTAAATTCTTAGATCTTGAACCTTAATAAAGGAGCATTTTCATGAAAATGCAAAAAGTTTGGCTGGTCAGCGTCCTTATCGGCGCCGCTGTTTTACAAGGCTGCGTCGGGCACGGGCAAATTATAAATCGACAAGCGATTTCCAGCCCGCAGGCGCCGATGCTTTCGCCTACGAGGTGTATTGACCAGAAATCGATAGATTCACGGGGCGGTTTTCGCATCGTGAGCACTTTGCGATTCATAAATGACACCGCGCTCAGCTTTCAAGTCGTGGGACCAAACGGGCAGAATTACATCGTGTGCCCTAACGGTGGGTTCGTGGACTTTTTGCTTCCTCACCCAATCACGGACAGTATGTATAAGGAATACCAAATTACTTTCAGGTCTGTTGGTCCGGGCAGAGCGTATGTTGGCAATCGGACCGTGTCTGTCGGCGGAAGTAGCGGGAGGTCGTACGACATGGAAGCCTCCTACGCGCGGCAAGTGCAGTAATTCAATAAAACCCCGTCCTCGGACGGGGTTTTTCTTTTTGTTTTCACAAAGTGCTAGAATCACGGAATGAGCAGCAATCTTAGGAAAATTAGTAACATTAGGGAGTTGGATGAATTTGCAGCCCTACTTCTTTCTAGTTTAACTAATAGCACTAATCATACTAATTTTGCCACCGTTCTTGCTTTACAGGGCGATCTGGGTGCTGGTAAAACGGCCTTTGTAAAAAGTTTAGGTAAAGAGCTTTCGATATCTGATAATGTAACCAGCCCCACTTTTGTCATAATGAAACTGTTCGATGTATCGAACAGTAAGTATAAAAAATTAATTCATATAGATGCGTATAGGTTAGATAATGAAAAGGAATTAGAAGTTTTAGGTTGGAGAGAAATTATTAAAGACCCCAAAAATCTAGTTGCAATCGAGTGGCCGGAGAGAGTCGAGGGCTTAATTCCAAGTTCAGCAATTCGTATTAAATTCGAGTTTGTTGATGAAGAAACGAGAAATGTAGCGGTAGAGTTAGGAGATAAGAGATATGAGTGAAATGCAAAAACAAAAGAATCCTTCCAAAATTCATAACTCCTAACTCATATTTCCTAACTCAAATTCAACTATGGAAAAAATTACAAAAACAAAAATTAAGGCTGAAAAAACTCCTAAACACCAACGCTTAGTCCTCCTTGATGCTCATGCAATTTTGCATCGGGCTTATCATGCTCTGCCTGACTTTGCGACTTCAAGCGGCAAGCCAACGGGAGCTCTCTACGGACTTTCAACCATGCTTCTTAAAATAATTGCTGATCTAAAGCCGGACTATTTGGCGGCTTGTTATGATTTACCAGGGCCAACTTTTAGACACGAGGCGTATGAAGCCTACAAAGGTAAAAGAGTAAAAACAGATGACGCTCTGGTCGCCCAAATGGATCGCTCAAGAGATGTTTTTAAGGCTTTTAATATTCCAATTTATGAACATCCAAGTTTTGAGGCTGACGATATGCTCGGCACTATTGTCGAGCAACTCAAAGAAGAAGATGTAGATATTATTATTGCTTCGGGCGATATGGATACCATGCAACTTATTAAGGATGACAAAGTTCGCGTCTATACTCTTAAGAAAGGTATTAACGACACAATTTTGTATAACGAAAAAGCGGTGCTTGAGCGATTTCAATTCCCACCAAAACTTTTACCAGATTACAAAGGGCTTCGCGGCGATCCATCAGACAATATTATTGGTATTGCTGGTATTGGCGAAAAAACTGCAACAGATTTAATTACTAACTTCGGCTCAATTGAAGAAATATACAAAAAATTAAAAAAGAACCGGCCCGACGGCCAGGCGGGTAAAAAATCATTTTTAGAAGCGGGGATTAAAGAAAGAATAATTAAACTTTTGGAAGAGGGAGAAGAAGAGGCACTTTTTTCTAAAGAACTGGCAACTATTAGGCGAGACGCACCGATTAAATATGAATTGCCTCAAAAAGAATGGAAGGATGAACTTGAGGTTGAGAAAGTAACCAAGTTAATGGCCGAGCTTGAGTTCCGTTCACTCGGAGCGCGAGTGCGCACTATTTTTGGGGCGGCAGCAGAAGGAGGGGGCGACGACGAAACAGCGCCTACTGCAGATTCAGTGAATGAAGATGAGCTTAAAGAGACTGCCTTGGCTCTTTGGGTTTTGAATTCCAACATTACCAATCCGAATTTGGGAGATATTTTGCAGTTTGGCAATACCAATGACTTTAAAAAAGCCCGAGAACTGATATTTTCTGAACTTAAAAAACAGGGCTTGGAGAAAATTTACAATGAAGTAGAAAAGCCTCTCATGCCAGTTTTAAAGAAAATGCAAAGTAGAGGTATTACTATTGATAAAGAATATCTCGCTACTCTTTCTAAGGAATATCACAAAAAATTAAGCGAAATTGAAAAAAACATTTTTAAGCATGCAGGCATGGAATTTAATATTAATTCTCCAAAGCAGATGGGGGAGGTTCTGTTTGAGAAAATGCAGATTGAAGTGAAGAATCAAAAGAAAACCGGCACTGGGCAAAAATCTACTCGTGAGTCCGAGCTTATTAAAATGAAAGATAGTCACCCCATAATTAATGAAATTCTAAAATATCGAGAATTACAAAAACTTCTTTCAACTTATATCGATACTTTGCCACAGCTCGTGGGGGAAGACGGCAAAGTGCACGCGGAGTTTATTCAATCCGGCTCGTCAACTGGCCGCTTTTCCTCGCAGAATCCCAACCTGCAAAATATTCCCATTAAAAGTGAGCAGGGAAGGAAAATACGCCTCGGCTTTGTGGCCAGTCCTGGCTTTGAGCTGGTTGCTTTTGATTACGCTCAAATTGAATTAAAAGTAGCCGCTTTCCTCTCTCAAGATCAAAGACTAATTGATATTTTTAAACGAGAGGGGGACGTGCATGCGGAAGTGGCCAGTGAAGTTTTTAACGTGCCGAAAGATAAAGTCGATAAAGAAATGCGTCGCAAGGCTAAGGTCATTAACTTTGGCATACTTTATGGCATGGGCGTAAATGCTTTGAAAGAAAATTTGGGAACTTCGCGCGCTGAAGCGCAGGAATTTTATAATAATTATTTTTCTACCTTTAAAGGCTTGGCCGATTATTTAAATAAAGTAAAAATTGAAGCGTCTAAGAAAGGCTACACGGAAACTTACTTTGGTCGCCGCCGTTATTTTGAAGGCTTAAATTCCAAACTGCCGTTTATAAAAGCCGCCGCCGAGCGCATGGCCATCAATGCTCCTATTCAGGGAACCTCGGCTGATATTATAAAAATTGCCATGGCAAAAATCGATGAATTTATTGAAAAAGAAGGGTTGCAAAATAAAGCTTACATTCTTCTTCAAATACACGATGAGTTAATCTGTGAAATTGAAAGTAAGGAAGTCGAAAATATTGCTCCAAAAATCCAGAAACTGATGGAAACGGTTATTCCCCCATATGAAATATTTGATATTAAGTTACAGACCAGCTTCGCCAAAGGTAAAAATTGGGGAGAAATGTATTAGGAAGCTTCTAGCTTATAGCTGTTAGCACTTAGCTTTAAAAGAGAAAAGCTCTCTTAACTTGAAGCTAAAACCTAAAAGCTATAAGCTATAAGCTATGCTCTACATTTATTATGGCAGTGATCGAATAAAAGCCTTGGGGGCGGCGGAGAAAATTATTGCTAAAGTTAAAGCGGATGAAATAATTTTCTTTGATGAGGCTACAGTAAACGCCGAAGCGATTTTGTCACTTGCCGAACAGCAAGGGTTATTTGGCGGCACTAAGCTTATTAAATTAGACGGAGTTTTAGAAAATAGTGCTGAAAAGGAAAGAATTTTAAAAAATTTGGAAGTTTTGAAAAAATCTCCTAGCCTATTTATCTTTCTCGAAGATTCACTGAAGGCCGACACGGTGAAAGAGTTTAAGAAGTTTGCTGAAAAAATCGAAGAGTTTAAACTTTTAAAGAAAAAAGAAGATTTTAATATTTTTGCTCTGGGTGATGCTTTTGGTATGCGAGACAAGAAATCTTTTTGGGTTTTGTTTAGGCGAGCAATTGAAGCTGGCAAGAATGCCGAGGAAATTTCCGGTACTCTTTTTTGGCAAATTAAATCAATGCTAATTGTACAAGCGGGAGATGGTGGCACATTAAGTCCATATGTTGCTGGCAAAGCCAAACGCTATTTAAATAATTTTAAGAAAGATGAGCTTAGGGATTTTGCCAGTAATCTACTTAAAAAATATCACGAGGCGCACCGCGGCCGCGGCGATCTAGAAACGGCGCTCGAAAGATTTGCTTTGTCCCTTTAAACACTTTTTAAACAAAACCCTCGTCAAAAAAATACAGTAAAATCAAATTACTTTATAATACGCGATCGCGGATTATAAAGTAATTTGATTTAGGTATGGGATAGAAAAGACACCCATTACTGGAATATTTGGAGACAGTGTCTTTCAGATTACAGCGAAGGCTATTGAAGGCTTGTCATTCTTCGGTAAAGGACGAGTGCCAGAGAGCCCAGAGTGACAAGCACGATAACTGCTTGCGCCGCCCAGCCGATAATTGGGATTAGGTAGAGCAATTGGAGAGCAAAGACTCCAAGAAGGACACTTTTCCAATTAATAATAATTAGTTCGTGGCGGTGCATAAGGCGAAGGAGAAGGGCGCCAAAGAAGATCCCGGCCATTCCTTTTGCCAGAAGAATGAGGACTAAGAAGGCACTGCCGACAAAGCCACCGATCAAGGCGCCGATAATTGTTACTAAGAAAAGAATAGCCACTATCGGCATTACAATTACCAGGATTAAGCCTCGGACAAACTCACGACCGGGGGAGTTGAGCGCTTGGGTAGTAGTTTCTAAGACAAGGGCGGGGACTAAGCGGAACAAGAAGAAGGCGGCCAAAAGAATAATCAAAAACTTAATGCTAATAAAGCCAAGGGCAGCTCCCGCAAGCCAGCCTTTATCATTATTTTCTTTGTGGGTTGTTTTCTGATAAACCGTGGCTCCCCCAACAACGCCAGCTGGAATAGTAATTTCCTTTGGGGCGCTGTAGGTTAGGCTTCCTTTAATTTGAGCATTGGCTCCGAAAGTTAAAGTCTTATCTGTTTCAACAATTACATTTCCGTCAATGACACTATTAATAGAAATATTCTTTCCGTAAATTTTGGCATCTCCCTTAACTGGTCCGCCAATTGTGATGGTTTCACCAGCAATGAGTAGGTCAGAACCAACGGTTGCGCTCGGCATTAAGGTAATGTTTTGCCCTGCGATCAAAACGTCTCTGGAAACAGCCCCATTAATTAAAATAGTTTGGCCGACCGCTCGCACATCACCCGTCACTTCTTTCAAAATGGAAATAGATTCACCAGCCGCCCATACATCGTCCGTCACTTTTTCTGAAATGGTCAGAGTTTGTCCGGCGATTATGACGTCGCCGATGACAGGGGCAGTTATAGAAACATTGGTCCCTGCGCCGTAAAAATTATCCTGAAGTTCTTGTCCCGAGGGTAGCGAAACTGATTCTCCGTGCTGAAAGTTGGCGGCCGAGACAAGAAGAGGGAGAAATAAAATTCCGAGCGTTAATAAGACGATTTTTTTCATGGGTTGGGTTAGGTGGTTAATTAATAGACTAAGCGTCTCGAGGTATTATATACCTTAATTTAATCTTATGTTTCTTAGGGGAACGACAGTTTTGGGTTAAAATTAGTAATTTAGTGTATTGACAACGTATACACATTATGTATAATGGATTACATATGGACACAGTAATAAATATTAGAACCAATAAAGAAATTAGGAATAAAGCTAAGAAAGTTTTTTCCTCTTTGGGCATTTCTACTTCTGCTGGAATAAATATGTTTCTCCATCAGGTTGCTCTTGAAAAGGGTTTGCCTTTTAAACCAACTATTGATACTAAAAAAATTAGAGCAAGGTGGGATAAAGAAATTAAAGAGGCCTTGACGTCCGGAAAAAGCTATAAAACTGCCGAAGAGCTCCTGCGAGATCTGTAAAGTTTATGTACAGAATATATAGAACAAGAGGATTCAAAAAATCTTTTGAACGTGTTAGGCAGTCAGGAAAATTAAAAGAACAAGTCAAGGCAAGTTTTGTTCAGGCAATTAATACTCTGGCAGAGGGAGAAAAACTCCCTGACAAATATAAGGATCACCAGCTAACTGGAGAATTGGGCAGCCTCCGCGAATGCCATGTTAAGGGAGATTTACTTTTGGTCTATCAGATTAGAAAAAACGAGCTTCTGTTGATTTTGGTTGATATAGAGACCCATTCGTATTTAGGATTGTAATTACTGTATCGGACAGAGTGTATATGAATTTGCTATATTCAAAGCTGTTGTTTACTCGGGAGACGATCGGATAATTTTTATTTACTTAACTCTATAAATTTAATTGTGGAATCTGGTAGAAAAGTTTTACCGCTATCAGAAAATGTTTTACATGTAAAACTATATACTCTGGTCGTGTCTATTGGATCAAGCAAGGTTTCATTGCCTACTTTTCTACTAACAGACGGAAAATATTTATTAGCATCTACCTTAAGTTGTAGGCCACTATTTGACCAAGAATACAAATATCTTCCATCAAATAAAGAATGGCTTTCTAACTTAATATTTGCTGAAGAAGTGTTCCTATCAACCCTGAATTTATCTTGAGAGATAAACAAATTGCCCATGTAAGTGTACATATTATTGCCATCATACGGGTTTGCTTTGGATGTTGAAAATGAACATTCAACATTATCTTCTTTCCTTAAAACATTACTGATCGTATCAGAAAAATCTGTATTTACTTTTGTTATGCTAGCGACTTCATTTTTTGTTGCTGACGTACGGGTAATAAAAGAGTCTGTTGAATTAGATTTTTGTTCACTGCTTACTTCTGTCGTATGGGAAGACGAGACTTGCTCATCAGAGGACTCTATTTCGTTGCCCTGTTTTATATCAGTGACAGTCGTTACGTTTTTATTATAAAAATATGCACCTCCCCCAAGAATAACAACTAAAATTACCAGTAAAAGTGGCACAGTAAATCCTCCTTGTGAATTTTGCATATTAAAAAATTATATAAAAAATGAATTTATATAAAAACCCCCTATCTGGTACTCCAATTGTAACATAAATTTACGAAAATTTAGCAGGATTATGATTCCTGTTTGGGTACCCTATAGAGCCTTGTGATATAAGGCTAGAAAAATTGACCGCCCGGCAGGGATCTTTCCCTACGGAAACAGTACAGCTTTCCCATTTTTTTCGTAATAATAATTACTCAAAAATATGGGAGAAGCTTTTCGATCCCTGCACGCGAGCAAAACTGTTTGCTCGCTCGGGCTTTGTCGTCACGAATATTTTACTCGCCGCCGCTCGTAAAATTTCTTGAACCCTCACGGCACGACTTACTAATTGCATAACTATGTCCTTCGGTCTATTGAGTCAGGGATCTTTCCCTACGGGAACAGTACAGCTTTCCCATTTTTTTCGTAATAGGTTTTTACGCAGTGACACATTTACTTGAACTTGTCGTCACGAATATTTTACTCGCCGTAACACGCACATTATATATATAATTGTCATCACAAATATTTTTCCTGACGGAAAAATTTCGC
>Ga0163153_10000788_pt1 | contig 53175 bp, 45 predicted proteins | sample OliLakLV19MP6IB1_FD_148629 | JGI IMG/M metagenome (GOLD analysis project Ga0163153, IMG submission 148629) | Freshwater microbial mat bacterial communities from Lake Vanda, McMurdo Dry Valleys, Antarctica - Oligotrophic Lake LV.19.MP6.IB-1 | ecosystem: Environmental > Aquatic > Freshwater >... | reverse complement strand
GTTAAAAGAAGTTCAGAATGAAGATACACTCATTGTAATAAAATCGATTTTGGATACATATAAATTTACTCCAAATATAATTTCCGACAAAAGAAAAGAAATCCTTGACGAGGCGAAGCAGCAGTTCAGAAATAATGAATATTTTACAGATGATGACATTAATGGGGAAGAAGATAAATGGTTAAAAGATTAATATGGTCAAAAAGAGCTAAGCATGATAGAAAGGAAATTCTGGAATACTGGATAAACAGGACCGGCAATATTCGATACAGTTTAAAACTAAAAAACGAATTCGACAGATTAATAAAGCTTTTGATCTATTTTCCAAAATTAGGGAAGAAAATTGACAACTATAATGCAAGATACATTATTAAAGGAGATTACAAAATATTTTATGATGTTGTTGAAAATTATTCAAATCTTGATGTAAGGATACTTCACATTTGGGACATGAAAAGAGATCCTGATGACTTGGAAATCTTATAGTCAAAATTACAGAGAGCACACACTTGCTTTCACTTCACTTTCAATTCCTTTCTAACATTCATTATTAAACTTGATATAAAATCCGGATAAAATTATTTTTGATTGCCTTACAATAAAATTAGACCAATGTTTGATATTGAACAAATAGAAGACTCTATAAAAAAATGATATAGTTTATTATCAATTCCATGAACCCTTTCTCCGAAGACAATTTAGTAGAACGAACAGTCATCAAGATCATCAAAGAAGTATGGGCTGATCCGAAGTGTCATATTAACGCATACATTGATGAAGAGGATGCGAAATTAGGAAGAGAACACAGGGGTGAAGTAGTACTGAGGAAATACCTTTTGCCTGCTTTAAAGAATATAAATCCTGAATTGCCGGAGGAAGCAATAGAGCAAGCGATTGAACAACTCATCCGTGACCGGTCGCATTTATCGCTCATCAATGCGAACAAAGAAATTTACCAACTTCTTCGCGATGGAGCGAGTGTACAAGTGATGAACCGAGACGGTGAATACGAAACTGAAACAGCACTCTTCTTTGATTTCCAAAATCCAGGCAATAACCATTTTCTCAGTGTTTCACAACTTTGGGTTGTTGGTGAAATGTATACCCGTCGACCGGATGTAGTTCTGTATGTAAATGGTATTCCGCTCATGCTATTAGAGCTTAAGGCGTCACATAAGAGTTTGGTTGATGCTTTTCAGGATAATCTTCGTGACTATAAAGATACCATTCCGAAACTACTTTGGTATAACCTTGGCATTATTATTTCAAATGGCATTGAAAACAAATTTGGTTCTATCACTTCACCGTTTGAATTTTTCAATGAATGGAAAAAGGTTGGAAGTGAAGAAGACAAAACCAAAACTGATATCGCTACTATAATTCGCGGAATATGTAATAAAAATCGTTTGCTTGATATCCTTGAAAACTTCATTTTGTATGATGAGTCTGTTGGTGATACCAAAAAAATTGTACCACGCTATTTTCAATATTACGGTGTTAATCGCGCATTTCAAAAAGTAATTGACCGGAAAGTAAACGAAGGAAAACTAGGTGTCTTTTGGCATACACAGGGGTCCGGTAAGTCGTATTCCATGGTGTATCTATCTCAGAAAGTATTCCGAAAGCTTCAGGGTAATTTTACATTTGTCATTGTAACTGACCGAAGTGATTTGGACAGACAGGCATATAAAAATTTTGCTAACGTTGGTGCTGTATATGAGCAAGAAGTTCACGCTGAATCAATCGTTCATTTAAAAGAATTGTTACAGGCTGATCATCGCCAGATTTTTACTACTATTCAAAAGTTTCAAGATATAAAGAGTGCAATTTCAAAACGCGAAGATATTATTATCATGACTGACGAAGCACATCGTACTCAATATGATAAAATGGCTATGAATATGAGAAAGGCATTGCCGAATGCTTCGTTTATTGGTTTTACGGGAACTCCACTCATGGCTACAGGTGAAGAAAAAACACGCGAGACGTTTGGTGATTATGTATCAGAATATAACTTTGGTGATTCTGTGCGTGATGGTGCGACAGTGCCTTTGTATTACGAAAACCGGGTGCCGCGATTAGAAAATGTAAACGAACGACTTGAACAGGAAGTTGGTAAAGTAATGGACTTTTATGATTTGAATGAAGAAGAAGAAGAAAAGGTAGAAGCTGAATTTTCTACTTTCTATCACTTAGTTACCCGTGAGGATCGATTAAATTCTATAGCACGCGATATTGTGGAGCATTTTGTAGGACGAGGATATAATGGAAAAGCAATGGTAGTTTCGGTAGATAAGAAAACAGCGGTACGCATGTATATTAAAGTCCGAGCAGAATGGGATCGTTATTTAGGAAAATTGAGAATGGATTTATCACGTACACGGGATGAATATGAGAAAGAAAAAATTGAGGAAAAACTCAGACAACATGAAAATGTAGATATGGCAGTGATGGTAAGTCAAAGCCAGAATGAGATTGCCGATTTAGAACCATTTGAGATTGATATGCGTCGACTGCGTGATCGTATTCTACGCGGAAATTTGGAAGAAGAATTTAAGAAAGCTGACAGCAATTTACGAATTATTTTTGTCTGCGCGATGTGGATGACAGGTTTTGATGTTCCAAATCTTTCTACTCTTTATTTAGATAAGCCTCTCAAAAATCACACGCTCATGCAAGCAATTGCACGAGCTAATCGAGTTTCTCCCGGAAAGAAAAATGGTTTAATAGTTGATTACATTGGAGTATTTAGGAGCATCGAAAAGGCTCTCGCTATTTATGCCTCAACCATTGATGGTGACGATGAAATCATACGAAGTAAGGATGAGCTTGTGAGTGAACTTGAGAATGCAATTAATGTCGGCAAGAAATTTTTATATGATGTCAATGTAAATTTGGAAAAAATAATCTCTGACCCTGCGGAAGAGAAACTAACTTTAATAGAACACGCAACTAATACTATTGTTAGTGACCAAACAAAGAAAAAGAAATTTCTTTATCTTGCATCGAATGTCCAAAATACATACCGTGCGGTTTTACCTGATCCGTCCGCAGATGATTACTATACGGAAGTAACTGCTATTAGGGTACTCGCTTCACGAGTGCGTGATGTAGGTAAGGCAAGCATTGATGTTTCACAAGTAAAAAAAGATTTAGAGAACTTGTTGGACCGGTCAATCCAAGCCGGAGAATATGTTATACCACAACATAAGCGACTAAAAGATTTAAGTGCTCTTGATACTGATGCTCTTCATGATTTCTTTGCAAAGTTGGATAATAAAAATATACAGGCTGAAAGTTTAAGTGCTGAATTAAAAGAAAAAATTGAGGAGATGGTGAAACGAAACAAAAAACGTGCAAAGTTTATGGAGCGGTTGAATACTTTACTTGAGACTTACAACACCGGAGCACATGATATAGATAAACTGTTGACTGATTTGATGGATATAGCAAAGGATTTAACAGTCGAAGAACAGCGAGCCGTGAAGGAAGGGTTATCGGAAGATGAACTTGCAATTTTCGATTTATTGCGTAAGGATAATTTAAACCCTGATGAAACTGCGACAGTGAAATCAGTAGCCAAAGAACTGTTGGAGCAATTAAAACCAAAGTTAGTTCCGGGTTGGAGAGATTTTGAGCCGTTGCGGTCAGGAATTAAAATCACTATATCTGATATTCTTTTTCCAAAATTACCTGAGCCGGTATATACAGAGAAAGATTGTGAATATAAAGGATTTGAAGTTTATAATTACGTATATGAAAATTATCGCACAGCTTGAATTTTTATATAGTCGTTAATAGATTTAAGAAAATTTATTTAAAAAACTGGTTGGGATCTGATATTAACGATCTTAGGGACAAATGTGTATTTACCTGAGTAAAATCATCTTCCTGGTCAGGACAGTAACGCCGTCCACTTCCAGCGAATAAAAATACACTCCGCTTGAAAAGCCGGATGCATCAAATTTTATTTCATAGCTGCCTGAAGATTTTTTTTCATTAACCAAAGTCGCAGCTAACTTTCCTGACAGATCATAAACATTAAGAGAAACATAACCGCTCGTTGGAATTCCAAATCTGATATTTGTAACAGGATTAAATGGATTTGGATAATTTTGCTCAAGCATAAAATCCGAAGGTATTGATAGTTCTGTATCATCAATTCCGATCAGATCGGAATTAAATTTTAATATAGCACCATTGTTGCCGATAGCCCAGCCATTTAGCGAATCAAGAAAAAAGATATTATAGATCCCGTAGTTGTTGGGTGTTGCTGTGAGTCTCCAGTTGCCGCCGCCGTTGGTTGATACAAGGAAGCTGTCTATTATTCCAAGGGAAATCCAGATCTCACTGTTGGTTCTCGCTCCAATGGAGTTGGCGATACCAAAGACCCCAAGCTCATTGTAATTCCAGACTGAACCTGCAGTCGAAGTTTTTAATGTACTCGATCCGTATTCAAAATCACCGCCTGCGCAAAGAATATTATCAAAATCAAAAATATGCAGATCATTCATCGGCTCGGGTCCGACTATTTGGGTGCGCCAGCTTCTTCCGGCATTTGTTGTTTTCCATACAACACCTGCAATGTCAAATGCACCTCCGACGGCATATCCGTTTTGTGAATCAACGAACTTCACCTCTTCCACCGGAAATCCAAGTACGAGTCCGGAATCTATAATTCCCCGGGTCCAGTTTGAGCCGGCATTTGAAGTATACAAGAGCGTTCCGTTTGTTCCTACCATGTAGCCGTTATTATGATCGGTAAAATAAATTGAATTAAGAAATAAATTTGAATCGGGGTATAGATAACTCGTCCATAAACTTCCGCCGTTTGTTGTTCTTATTATTCGTGTTCCGTAATAATTCGGCGGCGTATTATCAAGCTCCCAGGACAAAGCGTATCCGTTAAGCTCATCAAAAAAGAAAAATGTCTGTATATATCCGCTGACCCCTGTTGCCTGCGTTGTCCAGCTATTGCCTTTATCGGTTGTATGAATGATCAGACCGGAATCCCCTCCGATCCATCCCTTAAGAGAATCAGTGAACCAGCAAGCCCGGAGATTTTTGGTAGTCGGGCTGTTCATTTTTAACCATTGGTTTTGTGAATAAACAGGATCATAAATTGAAAGGAGCAGTATTATCAGGAATAGTTTTTTCATTAACAGCTTTTAAAATTTAGCTTGGCTATAATTTAAAGATTAGTAATACTAAATTTAACTTAATAATTGTCACAGAAATTGCAATTGAGTATATAAAGTCATAAATTGCTTTATGAATCAAATTTTTATAATTTGTTACAAAGAAAATTAATGTTAAGACAGGCAACACTACTACTGGTTTTATTACTGATCACCGGCTTCGTTTTCACAAATAATTCATACTCGCAGGATAAATGGTGGAAAGAAAAAAGATACAGGAACGAATACACACGGATTAAGTATGAGTTATGCAAAAAGACTTTCAAAGACATTGGCAGCGGACTGACATACAAAAATGTCGGCAGCATAGATCAATATTTCGATTCACAGGTTTATCTTAATATAATCAGCAACGAAAAGGGCTACTACAGCTCTAACCAGGCGGAGCTTATACTTCAGGACTTTATGGATTATTTCACTGTTCAAAGTTTCAGATATCTCCGCTCGAGCAGATTTAATACTTATGCTTTTGTAAATGGTATTTATACTTATTCAATTGGTTCGGGCAGGCGTGATCTGAAAGTTGCGATCTCACTTAAGTATTACAATGACAGATGGTATGTTGACCAGATTGAAATTAACTGATCGTTTGGACTAAATTAATGTTCGTGACAGGAAAAAATTCTCAAGGCAGGTTTTGGATAAAAATCAATCATTAAATAAAGATCCCGATAAATTTTTCGACAGGCGATTGAAGATTTTATTCTCAGTCGCTTTTTTAATTGTTGTCTGGATAATTGTAATTCATTTTTTCTCGGAGCATATCAAGACCAGCTTTGCGGAAGAATGGAATACGATTGCCGGTGAAAAGACTCTTGCTCAAAGTAAGGTTGTCACTGATCTTTTTGGTGATTATCAGAATGAGCTGAACAGTCTTTCGGAAAGACTGACAACAAATCCTGACATAATGAAGCAGGTGCAGAGGAGTGATCCGAAAAAACTTTTCGAAGAGCTTTTAAAGTTTAATCCTGATAATTCTTACCAGGTAGAAATTTACAATACACGTCTTGAGCTGCTTGCCTTTGAAGGCAGAAAGCTTGAGTCAGATGTTTATTCGCTGCAGCGGTGTGCAGGCGGGAAAAAATTCTCTATCATAAAGGAAGTCGGCTTCTATACATATCTCATAATTTATACCCCGGTTTATGATCCCAAGGACAAACAACAGATCACCGGGATCATCCTTGCAGCCAAGCTCATTGACATAAAGTACCAGATCAACAACAAATTTTTTCAGAACATCGGGATCCTGAATGACATAAGTAAGAGTCTCGGTGTAACCACGGAAATTATTCCCGCGAATAATATTTCAGGTAAGATAGATTTTGATTCCACCCGGCTATCCGAAGATGTTTCTGTTCCGCTGAACGGACTCGATCAAAGTGTCATCGGCGTATTACTCCTTCCCAAATACAGCGAGATCACCCATACACAGAATATCGATACGCTTTCCAGGACAAGTATCTCATTACTGGTTTTCGGTTTTACAATTTTATTTTTTTTGATCTGCTACAAGTTCTTACTGAAGATCCACTCTTCGTTTTTAAGATTCGTTTTTTTTATCTGCTGCCTTATCGCAATTCGGTTTTTGTGGCTTGAGTTTTTCTTCCCGTCAAAGACCATTTCTTCTGAAATTTTTTCGCCGGGTTTTTATGCATCCACTTTCGGCTGGGGAGTGGCAAAATCATTAGGTGAATTTTTGATCACTTCAGTCTTTGTGCTGGCGATTGCACTTTACGGGATCAGCTTAATAACAGTGAACAGGGTAAGACCTGCTCAGGGTAAGATATTAACTTACATAAAAGATGCTCTGCCTGTTTTTTGCTTTTTTGTTTTACTTTATCTTTACGGTTCGGTAATTCAAAGCATTGTATTTGACTCGAACCTGAAATTTTTTGACAGGAGTAATATCATTCCCGGAATGGAGCTGTTTATCATTCAGCTTACAATTTTAATATTAACTTTCTCGCTGTTTTTATTTCTGATCTCTTTGATAATTTTTATCTCAAAGAATCATTCGCGTGAAATTTTCGGCAGCAGGCTGTTCAGGAACTATTCTTTCTTAGCTCTGATCCTTCTGCTGATTGGAATAAACTGGTTCTTTGCATCCTATTTCGATGAATTCAGAATTGAGAATATTTTCCGGATACTGATCATCGTCTTCAGTGTTTTAATGGGAATTTATCTTTCGAGGAATATATTGTTTTTCAATGGAAGAACTATTTTTTCAATAAAGAATTTTTCGATAATAATTCTATTTTGTATAATCACTGTACCCGGAATTCTTCTGGATAAAATCACATCTCAGGAAACACATTTTGTTGAACTCATTGGCAGAAAGATCACAGAGAAGGATGATGACAGGATCAAATTCCTGCTGACGACGGAGCTGTCTAATTTTTCTGAGAATAAGAAGATCGAGACAAATTTGAAAAACAAAAGCAAGCTGACCGAACTTGCATTTTCCATTTGGGCAGACAGCAAATTCAGCGCTGAAAATTATAACACGGCAATTATACTTCTGGATACCAATCAAAAACTTTTAAGCGACTTTATTTTTAACTCACAGACACTTGATCCGGATTCGATCATAAAATATGCAGACAAGAATTTTTTCATTAAGAAAAAGATTCTGGAGATCCCGGCTGATACGCTTGAATTTACTGATTCATCCGATGTCGGGGAAATTCTTGAAGAAGAGGAAGAATTTTCACCCGGTGAAAGCTCTGCCGAAGACATCAGCAGCCTTTACATTACCGATAAAATTCTTATTCTTAAAAATGAAAAAGAAAAATATTATCTCGGCATTGTTCCGATAGAAAAGGTCGGTCTGCGTAATACTTCCTTTGAAACAAATCTGGGTTATCTTTTGATCGCCGTACAATATGAATCGAAAAATTTTCTTGTCCAGTCGTCTCTGCAGCTTTTTAAGAATTATTCCAGGGATAATCTCTATGACAAACTTATTTCATCACCTATCATTACTGAATATGTTGCCGGCGAGATCGTAAGTTCAAATAATCAGGATCTTTCTAAGGCAAACAATTTTTCAATTGATGCATTTCGTGAAGCAATAAAATTCAAAGACGAAAAATTTGACTGGCGCTATGAAGTGATCAACAATGAAAGATACCGCACTCTTTACATTATGGCATCACCTGAGGAGCTGACCGGCAACGAAAGAATATTTTCGATAAGTCTGAGGAGAAATGATTTTAAGCTTACCGTATTTTTTTATCTGAAGTTTATCCTGTTCGTAGTGTTCGTCTATCTTTTCATCCTTTCAATATTTTCCATACTGCTCGTATTCCGTCTACGCAAGTTCAGTCTTAACTTCCGTGAAAAATTATTTGCATCATTCTTCATTGTATCCGTCATTCCCATTGTCTTTCTTGCGATATACACAAGAAGCTTCATCAAAAACAAGTATGATCAGAATTTTCAGAATGAGATTATCTCAGATCTTAATCTTGTTTCACAAAGTCTTAAAGCAAGTAAGCTGAACATCGCCTACTCAGACAGTCTGAGCAAGGAGCAAAACTCATTGCTTACAAGATCTTTGAATCAGACTGATAAAAATTTTAATTTATTCCTGAGAACCAAGCTTGCATCGACTACTGATGAGGAATTGTATAAATCAGATCTGCTTGACACCCGCGTAAATGCCGAAGCATATTACAATATAGTTTATCTGCGCAAAGATTTTTTTTCACGGACGGAACAGATCGGTGTGTATTCATTCATTGTTGGATATAAGCCGTTCTTCGATCAGAACAACAACATCATAGGTCTGATCTCTTCTCAAACGGTTTATAAGCAAACTGAGATCAACGAAGAGCTCACAGAGATATTAACGTTTATCTTCGGTATCTATTTCATCGTTATAATTTTACTGCTTGTTCTGGTGACATATCTTACGGACAGAATTTCAAAGCCAATATTAAAACTTCAGAATGCAACTGAAAGAATTTCAAAGGGTGAAACTAATGTTGAGCTTACCGTTAACCGGAAAGATGAGATCGGGAATCTTGTTGAATCATTTAACAAGATGAGCAAAGAGCTTGAAAGTTCAAAAGATAAGCTGAAGAAAGCGGAGCGTGAAGCCGCATGGCGTGACATTGCAAGGAGAGTCGCACACGAAATAAAGAATCCGTTAACTCCCATGAAGCTTTCCATACAGCATCTTGAGGAAGTTTATCAAAACGGAAACAGTCTGAGCTTTCCCGAAGTCCTTAAGAAAACCCGTACTATAATTATTAACGAAATAGATAAGCTTAATAAAATAGCAACTGAATTTTCGGATTTTGCTAAACTGCCTGATAAGAATTATGAACGTACGGATCTGAATGAAGTGATCGGAGAAGTTATATCTCTTTATAAACTTTCTCCTGATATTGAATTCAGAGAGTCTCTTGATATAAATATTCCGAGAATATTTGCCGACCGGCAGGAGCTGAATCGGGCATTTCAGAATTTAATTAAAAATTCTATTCAGGCAATTGAAACTAACGGTGTAATAGATTTAAAAACATATATGACGGATGACGGATCGGTTTACGCGGAAGTAATTGACAATGGAAGCGGCATTGATAAAACTATTCTGAGCAATTTATTCGAGCCAAATTTTTCGACAAAGTCTACAGGAATGGGTCTTGGACTGGCGATCACAAAGAAAACACTTGATGATATGAAAGCGGAAATCAAACTCGAAAATAATTCAGATGGAAAAGGTACACGCGCTATTATTAAATTCAGTGCTTATAATTTCGAACCCAACGGAATAAAGTCTTGATGAAAAAAATCCTGCCGCTAATTTTTTTTGCAATTCTATTTTGCTCATGTGCAAATCAGCTCCCTCCTTCAGGCGGGGATGATGACAGAATTCCCCCTAAGATAATATCAATAACTCCGAAAGCGAACTCAGTAAACTATAAAGGGAATTCAGTTAAATTTATATTTGATGAGTATGTTGACCGCAGAAGTTTCGAAGAGGCTTTCTTTATTTCACCGAAGCCACGTGGCGATATTGATTTCAACTGGAGCGGCAAAGAAGTGGAAGTGGAATTTTCAGAACCTTTGGATAAAAATAAGACTTATGTTGTAATTGTCGGCAAGGATCTGAAAGATGTACGCGGAAGTAATCCTGTTGCAGCACCTGTTACTTTTGCATTTTCAACAGGTCCTGTTCTTGATCAGGGAAAACTTTTGGGCAGAGTGTTTTCTGATAACATTGAGCGGATCAAAGTTCTGGCTTTCATTACCGATGGGATGAGTGAGGAAAAACTTGATCCGGCAAAGTACCCCGCGGATTACCTGATACAGCTTTCATCCGACGGTACTTACGCGCTTACAAACCTGCCCAAAGGGAAATACCGGGTCTTTGCATTACAGGATGAGGACAGGAATAATCTGTTCGACAAAGAGGTTGATAAAATTTCCGTTTCCTATAAAGATCTCGAGATTATTTCTGATTCGGGAAAGGCATCAACAGTAAATTTTTTGTTGAAAGATTTTGATGGCACTGTTACCGGAAGAGATTTTATCAAAGATCTTAAAGCTGATTCTGCCAATTATGTTTTTTCCAATGTTGCAAATAATGAAAAAAATATTCCGCCTGATTACAGGTTGTATTTTTACTTCAGCAATGACAATTTGTCTAAAGCTGACATTGTAAATAATTTTTTATTAACAGATTCAACCACTAAGAATGTCTACCGCCCGGTATTCAACTGGATTAACGACTCACTGCTTGAGGTTTTTTTTATTGAAAAGCTTCCCTTCAATTCATATCTGAATTTAAAAATTGATCTTACATCTACTTCCAGAAAATATTTATATGAAGTATCCTTTAAGACAGCAGCTCAAAATTCATTCGGGAGAATTTCCGGCAAAATTATTCCAGTCGAAAAAATTACTTCACCTGTTTTTTTGAAACTTTACAATATCAATAATAAATTTATATCTTACTCCAAAAAATTAATTGATTCTCTAAACTTTTCCTTTGATGAAGTGCCGGAAGGTGACTACACTATGTTTGCTTTTACAGATCTGAATGATGACGGAAGATATGAAAGAGGAAACCCTTATCCTTACAGGCAATCCGAACCTTTTCAGGTTTTTACGGACATTAAATTAAAGGGTTCATGGACAGTCGACAATATTTTTATTGAGTTTTAATCTTTATTTCGAATATAAGAACGGATCTTGTGTGAAAGATTCAGTAGCATCATATCGGTAAAGACATTGCTGTCAACATCCCGATATGCTTCCTCGATCGAATTAATTATTTTATAATTCTGTGAATCGAATTTTTTAATAAATTTATTCATAATCTCTGTTTTCTCACTGTCCTGATTAATGATGTATTCGTCATTGCCATTAGATTTGTGAATTATGTCCCGGAACCAGATTATCAACAGTAGCAAAAACTGTTTCACTCTTTCTTTATCCTTCTTTGAGACGACTCCATCGATCGCGTTGCTCAGCTTTAATCTGTTATCCGACAGGACAGCTCTTAAAACTTCAATGACTTTATCCCTGAGCTCAAGATAATTTCCTCCGAGCACCTGATTTAGCTTTGTGATGCTTCCTTCTGACAATGCAGTATAAAGGTCTATATCAGTTTCATTAATTCCATGCTTGTGAAAATAAAATTTAAAATCACCGGAAGTGAGCTGATTAAATTTTATCTTCTGACATCTGCCTATAATTGTAGGAAGCAAAGAATTAATTCTCGATGCGGTCAATATCAATACCGAATCTTTGGGCGGCTCTTCGAGAATTTTCAATAAGGAATTTGCGCTTTGAGCGTTCATCATGTCAGCTTTGGATATAATGAAAACTTTTTTCTTGCCTGTCCTTCCGGTGAGATAAATATCTCTTTTCATCTGCCGGATACTGGAGATGCGAATTTCATTGGCACGGGGAAGGGAGATATTATGATATTTATCTGATGCTTTGGATTCAATTTCATTCAGATAATTTTCAAAATCTTCTTTCTCAAGCTTTTCCAGAGGATTAAAATCTTCATCGCTTTCACTTTTTCCGGTAGGCAATGCGATCACATATTTAAAGAGAGGGGACTTAAAAGAATCAATCTCAAGACAATATTTGCATTTATCACAGGCTTCATTTGCGTTTACAGGCGAATCACAGTTAAGCAGTTTGGCAAATTCAATTGCCGCCGCATCCTTGCCTGTCCCTTCATTTCCGTAAAATATATATGCATGAGAGATCTTTTCGCTCAGGAAAATACTCTTAAGAATTTCGACAGATTTCTGCTGACCAATTATATTGTTCCACATAAATTTAAAAAGTATTTCCTATTCCAAATTGAAAATTATACTTATCACGGAAATGAGCATCTTTACCGAAGAGCCAGTTTGATCCTCCAACAAGCCCTGGCTGCGGATCATAAATTTTCAAGCCGATATCAAATCTGATCGCTCCAATGATCGTATAGTACCGGATACCTGCTCCGGCTGCGATAGCAATTTCATTCAGCCTGAACTTCCCGATCTCTGACCAGACATTTCCAAGATCCACAAAAGTTGCAAACCCGAGATCCCGAATGTAAACATTGTCCGCCTGAAGGAACGGGCGTGTTCTGTGTTCGACTGAACTTTCGAAAATGAAATTTCCCCCCTCGTTCTTATTCTTAACAATTCCAAGCTGCTTCGCTCCCCAGCCGCGGATACTTGAGCTTCCTCCGCAAACAAACCTCTTGTCAGTCGGAACTCTGTCATCGCTTACTGTCGTGCCTGCAATATTAAAAGAGTTATCTCCATACTCGATGATTATTCCTGTGGAAAATTTTCCCGCAAGCGCTGAGGAGACATTCACATCCCGCTGGCTGAGGTTCAGATACGCCGCATTAAAGTTGGTGAATTTCAGATAGCTAAAGGACTGAGTATTAAAAAATTTCTTCACCAGATTTCCGAGCAGTCCGCTTTCCTCAATTTCGTATGTCTGGAAACTTCCTCCGAAAGGAAACTGAAGATTGTTTACAGAATTATGAATGGCGGAGAATCCTATGGTCGAAGTAAAAAGATTGTAATCAAATTTCGGCAGGACGAGAGTATCAATTCTCAGATCCTCTTTTAATATAAATCTCTTGTTTTCAATATTCCATTTTGCATTCAGACGGTTTAAATAAGTGTAGCTCGGCAGGTCGTAGCCAATGTTGAAGTTAGTTTTGATCTCAGTCACATTTGAAACCTTATCAAGATTATATTGGATACCGGCGTTCCATGTTCCTGATATCTGACGGTTATTAAAAAGAAACGGTTGAAAGATCGAGTTAACAAATTCGAGCCGGTTATCATTGAATGAATGAAAATAAAATCGCGCGCTTGTTGTTAAAACCCTGCCGCCGCCGAAGAAATTTTTATCGGAAAATGAAATGCCCGGACCAAGATAAAATACATTTTGAAAATAATAGCCGAAAAGTTCCGGAGTAAAACTGTACTTATTTCCAATGACGGCATTAATTGCAAGATAGACTTTTTTTTGAGAATCAATTATTGTGTCAATGTTTATGCGCGGATTATCCAGTATCGTAAGTTTCGAAATATTCAGCTCACTGTTGACCACTTCATCTTTATCATAAATTTCATTTTCTGAATAAGTAAGTTCACGTGAGATATCGTCTCTTGTAATATTGTATCTCTTCCTGCCTTCAAAAGTAATTTTAGTCGGACCGAAAAAATACATCAAACCTGCCCTGAAGGTGAGGGTTACATTTACTTTGTTCTTCAAAGAATTATCATCAGTTTCATACTTCAGCACTTCTGGATCAAACGCAGATGCCGTAGCATACCCGTTATTATTTAGAATGTTTAATACGCGTGCTACCTCAAGCTTTATTGAATCCTTGGAATAAAAGCTTCCTTGCTGTAGCAGCTTTTCAGGCGATCTCCGTATCAGATTATTTACACCGGGAGAGACACTATCGAGTCCGTCATACTGTAACTTGTAATATCTGTATCTTTTATTTTCCAGAATGGAAAATGAAACTACAGCTTCTTCATCTTTGGAGTTATAGACAACACCTGTATCTATGACAATATCAAAAAATCCATTATCGAAATAATATTTTTTCAGCCTTTCGACATCCTGAAGATAAATCGCAATATCAAAATCATCACCATTGCGTTCACTTATCAGGTCCTTTAAAAAACTGTCATCAAAAGATTTAGTGTCCCGGAATTTCATATTGATCTCATCGATCTCAAACCTGACGATAACTATATTGCTGCCATTGTCTTCTTCACCATCAGAGTCATTTTGAGAAAATGAGACAGAATGGAAGATGATCAGGCATAGGATCGTCAGAGAGTATTTGAACAGAGTTTTAATCAACTTTTGATTTTAGCGTATATAAAAAAACCCAATAATCAAAAATTATTGGGTCAAAAATTCGAATGATAAATTTTAGAAATCTTTATTCTCTTCGTCATAGAAAAAGTCCTCATCGGTCGGATAATCCAGCCAAATTTCTTCAATGCTCTCGAATGGCTCTTCGGTATCTTCAAGATCATTAAGATTGTTTACTACTTCTTTAGGCGCACCCGTTCTGACCGCATAATCTATCAGCTCAAATTTATTGGCTGGCCACGGCGCATCATCTAAATATGATGCCAGTTCTAATGTCCAAACCATATTTTATTACCTCCTGAATTTATTTTTTTGTTCAATAAAATTTTTTTGTGCAATATCATTAACAACAAAGGAAAAATCAATCTCTTAATCGTGGGTCTAATGCATCACGTAAACCTTCCCCTATTAAGTTATAAGTTACAACTGCAATGAAAATCATCACTCCCGGAAATATTGCAAGCCACCAAGCATTCGAAGCGCTTCTCGCCTCATTCAGCAATGAGCCCCATGTGACTGTGGTCGCACTTACTCCAAAGCCAAGATAGCTCAGCCCGGCTTCTGTTAATATAGCACCGGCAATTGCAAATGCTCCTGATACGAGCACAGGTGCTATTGCGTTTGGAAGGACGTGTCGCAGGATTATCTGTTTATTGGGTAACCCCATTGAGTTTGCCGCGGTAATGTATTCCATATTCCTTACTTTTAAAACTTCACCTCTGATAAGCTTTGCATCACCAGTCCATGTTGTCAGCCCTATGGCAGCCATAATAAACCATATACTGGAACCGTAAATTGCTACAATTGTAATAATCAAAAAGAACAGCGGAAATGTTACCATTATCTCAACAAACCTCATAATTATTAAATCAACTTTGCCTCCAAAAAATCCTGCCATGGACCCTAATACAATTCCAATCAAAAGCGCGATTCCTGCGGCAATGAATCCCACCGATAATGAAACCCGCGAACCATGGATCAGTCCGGCAAGCAGATCTCTTCCGATACCGTCTGTTCCCAGATAATGATCTCCAGCCGGAGGACTTAATGCGTTTGAAAGATCGATCTCTCTTGAACCGTACGGGACAGGTGTCCAGATAACGCTTTCAAGTTTATTCTGATTGTCCAGCTCTTTCCAGTTAACATTGATAAGTGAAGCATCCCATTTATTTATGCCAACATCATTCATATAATCCTTTATTACCGGAAAATAAGTTTCACCCTTATATACTGCGTACAAAGGTTTACTGCTTGCAAGAAAATCCGCTGTGACCGCTATCACGATCAGAATGCTAACGATATAAAACGAGATCATCGCAAGCTTGTTTTTCTTGAACTGGTGCTTTACGAGTGACCAGTAGGAAACTCCGACTTCCTGTTGGGATTCAATCTGGTCCTTTGTTAAATTTCCGTTAGTATCTGTATCAACTTCAGTTTTCTTTCCAATAATTTCTTTTTCGAGAAATTCTTTTTCCTGATCCATATAGGGTTAAGCTGTTTTTTTTGTGAATGCAATACGCGGGTCAACAAATGAATACAATATATCGACAACAAGTATTCCTACGACTGTTAATAATGAGGCAATTACCAGCTCTGCCATTATAAGCGGGTAATCCCTGTCGAGAATTGCCTGAAACGCCAATTGTCCGATTCCCGGAATGGAAAAAATAGTTTCGACAATAATACTTCCGCCGACCATTGCCGGGAGAAGTCCTCCTATAAGTGTGATTATGGGAATCAATGAATTTCTTAAAGCATGCTTCATAATAACTTTTCTTTCCGACAAACCCTTTGCCCGGGCTGTTCTTATATAATCCTGTCTGATGACTTCAAGCATTGAGCTTCTCATCTGACGTGACAGGAATGCAAATGCTGCCAGACTTGTAACAGTTACAGGAAGAAACAAATGCATGAACAAATCTTTAAACTTATCAAATGATCCCAGTGTATCAAAATTTTCCGAACGAATACCGGCGGTAGGAAAGATCTTCAGATATTCGACATTACATAAAAATACTATTGCCAGTGTTGCCACCCAAAAATTGGGAAGAGAATATAATATGAAAAGTAAAACCGTAGTTGACCTGTCAAGAAGCGAGTATTGCCGCGCCGCGCTGTATATTCCTATGGGAATAGCTATCGTATAGATCAGCATAAAAGAGAGAAAGCTGATAGTGATCGACACCGGCAGCCTTTCAGTGATCTTATCTAAAACGGGTCGGTTATCCTTAAATGAATTTCCGAAATCTCCCTGAAGCATGTTACCAATCCAGATGAAATATTGTATAGGAAGCGGTTTGTCCAGACCAAATTTCTTTTTGTAAAACTCCTTTGCCTGCTCCGTCATCTGATTTTTCGCATCGGTCTTCTGAGCTTCCTGTGTTGCGCCGATCTTCATTTCTGTAGGATCACCGGGTGCCAGACGACAGACAAGAAATGTTATCATAGTTATTATGATAAGCGTTGGAATGAAAAGTAATATTCTCTTGATTACATACTCTGTCATTTTCGGTTTTTATGATTAATGTTCATTGTGTTACATCCGAATTTTAAAGCTATCAGATCCACCGGTGGATTTGTGATGAATCTGATAATTATATTTTATGATCTGTGATTATTAATCACGATATCTTTGGTTACCGGTCGGTGTCCACCATTCATTAAGCAAAGGTGAATCCGGATAGGCATACCATCTTGTGTTCTTAAACCTGTCGCTATAAAGATATCGTGAAGGTTCGGTCCACAAAAAGGTAGTCGGCTGGTCATCATAGATTATCTTCTGCCATTTCTTTAACAGCTCCACTCTTTTGGTCTCATCAAATTCAGTTCTGTTTGCTTCAAGAAGCTTATCACTTTCTGGATTTATATAACTGATAAAATTACTTCCTTCACCTTCGGACTGAGAAGAATGCCAGATCTGATATGGATCTTCCGGAGTTACCGACAATTGCCAGGCTGAGTAACAAGCGTCGAACTGATGTTTCTTTGTCTTATCCAGAAATACAGACCATTCATACTCCTGAAGTTCTGCATGAATTCCAAGCTGCTTAAGCTGCTCAATAATTATAAGCATTACTTTTCTTCTCTTTGGATTATTATTATTTATGAAGGTAAACTTAAAATCAGTTTTCTTTCCGTCAATTACCTTATCAAGAACTCCGTCTCCGTCTGTATCCTTCCATCCGGCTTCTGCGAGCATTTCTTTCGCTTTTTCCGGTTCATATTTTATATCAGGCAGATCGGTATTGTAATATTTACTCTTTATGAAAACCGGACTGCTTACTGTCGTACCCATTCCGTAAATTATCTTGTCAATGATTGTCTGTCTGTCGATCGCATGACTGAGAGCCCATCTGACCTTTTTATCCGCGAAGATCGGATTTTTATTATTCCATGCAATAAATACATAAGTCGGTTCTGTTACAAGTGCTTTTTTAAGGCTGAACTGTTCAGGTGACTTTACATTCTCAACAAAATCGATTGGCTGTATGACAAACATTGCATCGATCTCTTTATTCTTGGCTGCAACTATTGCAGCATTCTGATCCTGTATGGTTTTAAAAATAAGCTTCGTAGGAAAGTTAGGGATCTCTTTCTTGTTCCAGTAATTTTCATTTCTCTTCAAAGTTACTGACTGACCGGTAATCCATTTATCCAAAAGATAAGGTCCGCTTCCTACAACAAACTTTGGATCACGTGAAACCTCCTGTGAGTTCAGGAAATCAGCAAACTTCTGTAACTCAGGATATTTCTTCGAGTCAAGTGACTTCTGTGCTTCCTCAAACATTTCCCAGGTAAACTTATCATTCATGTTGTCCTTATCAAGTATATGCTTTGGTGTGATCGCCATATTACCTATTGTATAGACTGCTTTGAAATATGGTTTTACCATGGTGAATTTGACTTTAAACTTATTACCGTCTACAAGCTCGACATTTTTTACATCATTAAAATAATTTCTTAATGCCTGTGCGTCTGTAAAAGGATTTTTAATTGTCTTAACGGTGAATACAATATCCTCACCGGTCAGAGGTGTTCCGTCAGAAAATTTTACATCTTCCCTCAGATCATAAGTGTATGTCAAATGGTCGTCACTTATTACCGGCGGCGCTTTTGCAATGATAGGCTTAATTTCATAAGTCTCTCTGTCCACATCAATCAAAGGCTCGAATATATAAGTGTAAATTCCCAGTGCTGATGCATCGTTGGTAACTGTCGGATTTAATTTTTCGGCATCAGACATCTCCTGCCGGATTATCCAGTCACCGTTTGTCGCATCCTGTATGTCCGGTTGACTTAATTTGGTTAGTTCAAATTTAGCTGTTTCGGTTGAGGTTGTAGTGTCTTTTTTTCTTCCGCAAGATGAAATGATCATACTTCCGGTAAGGAGAAAAATAATTGCTAAGATATTTGCTTTGCTCATCTTTGTTTTATTTGATTAAAAAATCGTTTTGATATTTATACCGAATCCTGAAGAAAATAGTTAGCCGTTTTTGGCTATTCAAAATCATGTTCAAAGTATTCAGTCGAACGCTCATGCCTTTGATCAGATGCACCGGATGAGCTTCGTTTTGATTTTATTTTTTCCTCAAGTCTTTTTCTAAATTCTTCAGCAGCATTGTAACCATAATGTTTGCATAAATAATTCATGGCTATGACTTCCGCTATCACAGTAATATTTTTGCCCGGAAATATCGGGAGCTTTATGAGTTCTGTATCAACTCCAAGTAAGCCGACTGTCGAATTATCCAAACCGGTCCTGTCATAAGCCTTGTTTCGGTCCCAGTCCTCAAGCTCTACAATAACTTCCACGCGCTTCTGATATCTTATCGAACGTATCCCGAATATCATTCTTACGTCTATAATTCCTAATCCCCGTATCTCCATTATATGCTTTGATAAAGCCGTTCCTGATCCCATAAGCACGCCTTCGCCCTTTTTCGTAACTACGACAACATCATCAGCAACAAGACGATGTCCTCTTTCTACAAGATCAAGCGCGATCTCGCTTTTACCAATTCCTGACTTTCCCGCAAACAAAAGCCCAATCCCATAAACATCGACAAACGAACCGTGAATAATGACCTGCGTAGAAAACTGATCATCAAGAAAATCGCTGATAAAATATGATAATCTTGTTGTTGGATATGGAGTAATAAATACTGCTGTGTTGGTATTGTCCGCAAGTTCAATAAGTTCGGGAGGAACTATGTTGGAGTCGGTTATTATAATACACGGTACCTTAAATGAAAAGTACCTCTCCAGCTTTTTCCTTTTCTCTTCAACATTGAACTGCTGAAGATACAGCATCTCTGTATTTCCAAAAACCTGTACTCTGTCAAAAGTAAAAAGATCTACATAACCTGACAGAGCAAGTCCGGGTCTGTGAATGTCTTTTTCCGAAATTATTTTGTCAGGATCGATTTCCTTCTGAGTGATCTTTTGAAGCTTGAATCTGTCCTTACACTTGTTAAAAAAAAACTCTACCGTGATATTGTCTTTTTTTATCTCCTTAATATTTTCAAGCCTGTGGGACATTCTTTAAATCGTTTTTACTATTTCTTTTTTCAAATCATGTTTCTCAGCTTTATGCTTGTCCTTATACTTAAGCATCTGTGATTCTATTTTATTTATTGCCTTATCGACTGATTTTATGAAATCATCTGAATCTTCCTTTGAAGTCAAGGACTTATCTCTCAGCTTAACAAGAATTTCACAAATTTTAATGCTGTTGACTGCTTTCTCAAATGAAAGGATTACCTCGGCGTGGAGTATTTCTTCGTGATACTTAGCCAGATTTTCAACTGAACTTTTAATGTATTCCTGAAGTGTGTCATGTGCTTTGAAGTGTCTTGCGGTAATGCTGACTTTGATCATAACGACAAAATTAGGTTTATGAATTAAAGGGTTGATTAGATTTTTTGCGAATATGCTAAACTATCTTTTTAATTTCAACTGTAAATTTACGATAACGGATTTTTGCTTACTTCCTCCATTTCTTATCATTGACAATATCAGTGCGTAATTTTTAATTCTTATACATCTGCCTGGATGATGGTACCCACCATTCATTGAATAATGGTGAATCCGGATATGCGTACCATCTTGCATTTACGTACCTGTCACTGTATAAATAGCGAACAGGCTCAGTCCATAAAAAAGTTACCGGCTGATCATCATATACCACCTTCTGCCACTTTTTCAGGATCTCCATCCGCTTACCGTCATCAAACTCCATCCGGTTTTGTTCAAGCAGTTTATCACTTTCCGGATTATTATAACTCCAGTAATTACTTCCTTCACCTTCTGACTGCGATGAATGCCAGATCTGATAAGGATCATCCGGCGTTACATTTAACTGCCAGCCTGCAAAGCATGCGTCATAGTTATGTTTCTTTATCTTATCAAGAAAAACCGACCATTCATATTCCTGTATGCTAGCATCTATCCCTAACTGCTTAAGCTGCTCTATCAAAATCAGAATGACCTTTTTCCGCTTGGGATTTGTATTGTTTGTAAAAGTAAACCTGAAGTCAACTTTCTTTCCGTCGATCACCTTATCCAGTATGCCGTCCCCGTCAGTATCTTTCCAGCCCGCTTCGGTAAGCATCTTCTTTGCTTTATCTATGTCATAAGGAATTTCAGGAAGGTCTGAGTTTAAATATTTACTCTTTTGAAATATATGTGACTGTATCGGTGTCGCCATTCCGTAAACGATCTTGTCAATGATTGACTTCCTGTCAATGGCATAACCCAAAGCCCATCTTACATTCTTATCTGAAAAAATAGTATGATTGTTATTCCACGAAATGTAATTATATGATGGCTCCACCACCAGCGCTTTCTTCAGACTGAACTCACCCGGGTTCTTAACATTTTCCACAAAATCAGTCGGCTGGTAAACCTGCATTTCATCTATTTCCTTATTCTTTGCAGCGACTACCGCCGCATTCTGATCCTTTATTGTCTTGAAGACAAGCTTATCCGGAAAGTTAGGAAGCTCTTTCTTGTTCCAGTAATTATCATTCCTCTTTAATGTGACCGATTGCGCCGTGATCCATTTTTCCAAAACATACGGTCCGCTGCCGATCAGATATCTGGCATCACGTGAAACTTCTTCCGAATTAACAAAGTCAGCGAACTTCTGCATAGCAGGATATTTATTTGGATCAAAAGTTTTTTGAGCTTCTTCGAGCTGATCCCATGTGAAAGTTTCGTTCACTCCGTCTTTATCAAGTATGTGTTTCGGAATGATTTCCATATCGCCTATGGAATAGATCGCCCTGAAATATTGCCTGGACATATTGAATCTGACCTTGTACTTATTCCCGTCAACAAGCTCAACGCTTTTTACATCCGTAAAATAATTTCTCAATGCCTGCGCATCAGTAAAGGGATTTTTTATGACCTTCACTGTAAAAATTATATCCTCTGCCGTCAGGGGCGTTCCGTCTGAAAATTTAACATCTTCCTTAAGATCAAATGTATATGTCAGATGATCCTCGCTTACCACCGGCATTGACTTGGCAATGAGCGGCTTCAGCTCATAAGTTACCCTGTCAAGCTCCAGCAGATTTTCAAAAATGTAAATGTAGATCCCGGAAGCGGTAGCGTCATTAGTTACAGTTGGATTTAATTTTTCCGCGTCTGACATCACCTGTTTGATGATCCAGTCACCATTCTCTGAACCTTCCAGTTCTTCCGCCGTAAGCTCGGTTATCGGAAATGAAGTGTTGACGTTGTTAGTTACAACTTCCTTTTTCCTTCCGCATGAAAAAATTAATACCGAAATAATTAAGGTAATTATTAAATGAGTGGTTCTCATATTTATTTATTAAAGTTTTAAAATATTAAATATTCTAATTGATTTATTCAAGTTATTGTAATATTTTGAACCCACAATGAAATTCACAGATAACACAAACGTAGATTATAAACTCGCCCGTAAAGTTTATTCGGTAATTCTGATTTTTAGTTTAGGCTGGCTCATGATGATCTTTGCTGCGCCTGTATTTTTAAAAATCGGAGGACCCTTTGAAAAAATTTCCTCTTATATCTACCTTTTTTTTTCAAATGCCTGTCATCAGGATGACGGCAGGTCTTTTCATTTATTTGAACACAGTCTTGCTGTTTGCTCTCGCTGTGTATGGATCTACGCCGGGTTTGCTGCAGGCACGATCTTCTATCCGTTGAAGTTCAAAATTAATAATATAAACGCGCCTTCTATATGGCTTCTGATTATTCCTGCTTTGATTTTATTTATTGATGTCGGCTTTGACAGTTTCGGAATTTTGATGAATACTTTCTTTACAAGATCAGCTTCCGGTTTACTTTTAGGTCTGGTTTTGCCAATGTTTATCATACCGGGATTTGTAAAATTTTTTTATGAAATTAATTCTTTTTTTCAAAATAAGGTCAACGCATAATTTTTGAATCCTCCTAATAAAATTACTCCTGTCATTGCAGGCACAGCAGTAATGACTTTGCTGGCTATCATTCCGGTTTTAAGTCTGATAAATATTTTTTGCTGTGCAGGAATAATAGCCGGAGGTTTCGTTGGGGTCTATACCTACTGGAAACAATTGCAGGCTTCAGGAAAGATCCTAACATCGAAGGACGGTGGAATGATCGGTATACTTTGCGGTATCCTTTCTGCTGTATTTGTAACAGGGTTCGGTGTGCTTATCAGTCTTTATTCTGACTCAAATCCTATTCTTGAAATAATGAAGGGCTTTGATGAGATGGGCTTCCAGGTTCCTCCTGAAATTACAAAGTATATCGATAAGTTTTCAAATGAATTCACTGAACACGGCTTTTCTCCGACTATCACAATTTTCTCATTCATAAGTAATTTGATCCTCTATCCGCTGTTCGGCTCCATTGGGGCAATTCTGGGTGTCAGCATCTTAAATAAAAAAAGCATTCCAAAAAATTGAGCTTTATCTCAGTTGAAAAAATTTCTTCCGCCGAAGCATGGAAAATAAGAGCAATCTTAACCGGCATTCTCTTATTCGGATTGATAATCTCAATTTACTATCCTTATAATATTTTGCGGTTCTTCTTTCCTGATTTTTTTACAAACAACAGCTCCTGCATAATGCTCAATGCTTTCGGTATCCCGTGCCCGTTCTGCGGTATGTCACATGCCCTTTTTGAAATGTTCCGGTTTAATTTTAAAGAAAGTTTTTATCATAATCCTTCTTCAGTAATTTTCTTTCCATTTTTAGCAATTATATCTTTAAGTATTTTTATGCTAAGCATCTTTAATTATAAAATTTCAGTCAGATTCAGCAGAAAAATTCTATTTATTTCCGTTCTGATTTTTTTGATAATATGGATATTGAATATATTCTTTGGACACCAGGTTTAAATGTTTAAATGTTTTTGGTGTGATGAGTGAGTTCAGTATAATTTCAAATTGCATCTTATGAACTTTATATATCTTATAAATCTTATAAATCTTATAAATCTTACTAAATCTTATAACCTGATAATCTGAAAATCTGAATTATGTTTGAGTATTCCGGTTCAATTCACATGCACTCCATATTCTCTGATGGCTCCGGCACTGTCGAAGAGATAGCTGATGCCGCTGAGGAATCAGCACTCGACTTTATTATCCTCACTGATCACAATACTCTTAAGGCGAAGGAAAAAGGTTTTGAAAAATGGTTCGGTGACACAATGCTTATTGTTGGTTACGAAGTCAATGATATCAAAAATAGAAATCACTATCTGGTTTTCGGTCTTAATGAGGTTGTCGGGAGTTTTGAAAAGCTGGCTGACGGTGATCTTGGTAACCGGCTGTCTGCTTTGGAATATGTAAAGCTGATAAAAGAAAAGGGAGGGATTGGATTTCTTGCACATCCTGATGAATGCAGAAAACATCTGAAAGAACATCCTGCATACCCATGGACCGCCTGGGACTCTGAAGACTTTACGGGAATTGAGATCTGGAATCATATGAGCGAATGGACTGAAGGTTTGAATGAATCAAACAAGCTGATGAGATTTCTCCATCCTCTTAAATCGATCATAGCACCTCCGGAAAAAACTCTTAAAAAATGGGATGAGCTTAACTTAAAAAGAAAAGTAGTTGCAATAGGGGGCATTGATGCTCACGCTCATAAACATAATGTGATGGGAATGATTTTTGAAATCTTTGCTTATAAAATTTTATTCAAATCGATCCGGACTCACGTCTTTGTCGAAAATGAAATTAAGAAAGACGATAAAAGTAATTTTGAATCTGATGTGGCTCAGATCATAGACTCTATTGGAAAAGGCAGAAGCTTCATTGCCAATAATTATTACGGAAGTGCCAAAGGTTTTCGTTTTGTCGCTGAGTATGATGAAAAACATTACACACTCGGAGATGAAATTATTTTCGACAGATCAAAAAATAAAAAAATCATTTTCCGGGCTTTCCTTCCTCAGGAAGCTAAAATAAAACTTATTCATAACGGAAAATGTGCAGACGAGCTTAATGCACTTGACTGTATCTGGGACAGTGACGAGACCGGAACATACCGCATTGAAGCATGGATAGGTGATAAAGGATGGATATTCTCTAATCATATAAGGGTAGTTTAAAAAGATGGAACAGAAAACAGAAAACAAACTTGATAAGCTTATCGTTGTCGGTGATAAGCTGCTTGTAAAATCAAAGTCTCTTTCCGATAAGACCAAAACAGGATTGTTTTTGCCACCCGGCGTTCAGGAAAAGGAACAAGTTCAAAGCGGCTATGTAATGAAAACGGGTCCTGGCTATCCTTTGCCATTACCGTCCGAAGATGAGAGCTGGAAAAAAAGTGACGATAAGATCAGATACATCCCGCTTCAGGCAAAGGAAGGTGACCTTGCATTATTCCTGCAGAGAGATGCGGTTGAAGTGATCTATCAGAGTGAGAAATATTTTATTGTTCCGCAGCATGCTGTGCTTCTTTTGGAACGTGATCCGGGTTTGTTCGAATAAAAACTTAATCCCTCATAAATAAATATTGCACACTGTAAAATGAATTCAAGATCATATTATCAAAGTCTTTTTGAATACGAAAACTGGGCAAACTCAGAAATCGCTTCTTTATTTACGGATTCCGTTCAGCTTCCTGATAAAGCTCTTTCGGTGATGTCGCATATTGTCAATGCGCAAATAGTCTGGCTTTCAAGAATTAAAAATGAAACTGCAGATGTTCAGGTATGGAAAATCTATTCTGCTGATGAATTGAAAAGTTTATTAAAAAAATCTTCAGAAGATATTATGGGATTCATTAATGAAATGTCCGAAGAGGATCCGGAAAAAGTTATTTCGTATAGCAATACTAAGGGAGAAATGTTTGAGTCTTATCTTGAGGATATTCTTACTCATTTAATTGTTCATTCTGCTTATCACAGGGGACAGGTAGCAATGTCAATAAGACCTTTATTTCAAAATTTTCCTAACACTGATTACATACATTATGTCAGGATCGTAAAATGATCTTCAAATTTTATTTCAGTCTTTTAAATATATAGCCGCCTTTAACCGCGCCCCAGACCTGCTTTCCGTTCTCATCGTATCCCCGGTCCCAGCTCACAATTTCCTCATCGCTTATCTTTACTTCAGATGTCGCATACTTCGCACCTCTTAAATCGCTTCGGCAATCCGTACCTTCGGTGCTGCCTTCAAAATTCCCATAAGTCATAAGAGTTATTATTACAGAACATCCTTCTCTCAGTGTCAGCGAATCCGGAGTTAAATTTTCCAAAGGTTTTTCATTCACCCACTCACCTGCAAATCTTAACGGATCATTTAAAGTATAGACATCACTCTTAAATCTTCCCTCGTAAGTGTTCGTAATATGATAAACCCTCTGTCTGTAAGGCTTGTCCATAGATTCGGCTGACGCTTGTTCCACATAAAGCCATTTTCCATCTTCACTATCGGTCCACATTCTTTTCATGTTCAGTCTTATGTCAAAATAATCAGAATCATTCTTCGCCTGTTCCTCGCTGCTAAACGACCCTTGCATCATTCCAACAAGCGAGTTTATGTCAACACTTTTGATCTGTGAATTTGATGCGGCAGGATTGAAGATAATTGCTGTCAGTATTACAATTATAAGAAATAATTTATTCATGATTTTTGTCTTTTTAATTTTTATTTAAAATTTTGTTTTTCAGAAGTGATTCTTTCTTAATTTTGTTTTTAAACTCAATTAATTTTTTCTGAATTTTGCTGTCTGAAGTTCCGAGTATTTCTGTAGCAAGCAGCGCGGCGTTTTTAGCATTATTGATAGCAACGGTCGCGACAGGGACACCGTAAGGCATCTGCACAATTGATAACAGGGAATCCAGACCTTTCAGGCTTTTGGTTTCCACAGGAACACCAATCACCGGAAGTGGTGAATTAGCTGCGCACATACCGGGCAAATGCGCCGCCCCGCCGGCACCCGCGATTATTATTTTTATTCCGCGTGTGTGAGCTTTTTTGGAATATGCGGACATAAAGTCGGGAGTTCTGTGGGCAGATGTAATTTTTATTTCATATTCGATTTTGAATTCATCAAGAATTTCCGCTGCATGATTCATCACCGGCAGGTCAGAGTCCGAGCCCATTATTATTGCTACAAGAGGTTTTGATTTTTTTCGCTGCATTAGTTTCTTTGTATAATTAAAAGAGTAAGGTCATCTCTCTGCAAACTGTTTTTAGTAAACTTTTTTATGTCATCCATTATGCCCTGTAATAATTCCTTTGCGTTTTTTCCGGAGCTGCCGTTTAAATAAAGCTCGAGACTATCAAGTCCGTATTCTGCTTTATTATTATCCATTGCCTCATTTACTCCATCGGTGTAGAGAATTAACTTATCGCCTTTTTTGAAATCGAAAAACACTTCGTTGTTCGCGCCGGAGCTTTCAACATTATTCATTGCACCTAATGCGATACCGTGTTTCTTTATTTTAAATATTTCCTGTGACTCACCTGAGATCTTATAAGGAGGCAAATGACCGGCATTGAACAATGTACATTTATCCTTCTCGGTATCAATGATCGCAAAAACTGCGGTGACAAACATTTTACGACTTTGTGTTTTGCGTATCATCCGGTTCAGCTTCTCAAGTACGATCTTCGGATTTGAATTGTCCTCAAGTATAAGGTGCATGCAGCTCCGAAGACCTGAAAGCATCAGCCCGCTTGCGACGCCGTGTCCGGATACATCACAAATAAAGAATCCTATTTCATTTTCGGAAATTTTAAAATAATCAAAATAGTCACCACCGACTTCACTTGCAGGAAGTGATAATGCAGAAATTTCAATCTCACCCATTGTTGCATCGTTTTCTGGAAGCATTGACAGTTGAATTTCACGGGCATAATTCAGCTCCTTCTTCATCCGAATGCTCTCATGATTTTTTTTGTAATGAAAATCATACTGCTCAACAAAATTTTTTCGCCTCTTCCTTTCTGCAGCAAATGCAATTATGAAAAATATTACTCCCATTGTCAGGTTTGGAACCGTGTTATCCGCTGAGAACTCAGTATTGAAAACTATCATTGCCAGCAGCGGCACTCCCGCTCCTATTGCAAAAAGCTGTATGATCTCTATGCGTGAGAATCTGAATATCAAAACGACTATCCCAAAAATTAATATGTACTGAAAAAAAGTACTTTGATCGTTGCCTCCGACCTTAATATTCAGATCATTCGATTTAAGCGTATCGGTTTTAACAAGTTCATTTTTGGGTTTGGTTTTGGTTTCGGAAGTATCATCATCGGGATCATGAGGGTATGTCATCTGAATTGCAATGCTCAGAAAAAGCTGAAATATCAGAAAAATAAAAATGTATCTTCTGATATTATGAACATTAAAATAATTCTTATAAACGATCCGTGTTGCAACAAGAATAACGATGTTGATGATCGTCAGTATAAGCGACACATTGAAGGTTACGTTATCAGCGATGTTAATTATTCCGAGAATTACCTGCAGGGCAATAATGCCAACAAGTATTCCTTTGAAAATTTTGAGGTTGCGCTCGTCGAGATAGTGATTGTACGCTTGATCCCGCGGCAGCTCAAGGTATCTGTCAAATCTGTCTAGTAGATCCAAGTAGTTTTAAAATTTATGGTTATAAGTCTAAAACGTATTGAGCTCGTCATTGTTGCGATGAGAGATTTTTTGACAATATAAAACGAAGTTTGTAATAATACAACCTATGATGAGAGTATAAGCTGAAGACCTTTCTCTTTAAATTGAAAAAGCATTACAAAAACATAACCACTAACATTAATTTTGAAATTGTAAGATAACATCAGAATTAATAGTTTGACTCACACTTTCAAAATAAATATTCAGATGAATTACGAAGAGTTACTTCGGGAGCTTGTTGAAAAAGACGAACGATTTATGATACTTACTGCCGAAAATCGCGCAGCTATCAGGAATCTTCCGGATCAGATCGGGGACCGTTTCATCGATACGGGAATTACGGAGCAGACTATGATCGGCGTCTGTGCAGGTCTGGCTCTATGCGGAAGAATTCCCATAGCTCATGCGCTTGCCACTTTTCTTACTATGCGTGCATTCGAGTTTATAAGAACCGATGTCGGGATCGGGAATTTGCCTGTTAAGATGATAGGAGGATTTTCCGGATTTCTTTCTGAAGGAAACGGCGCTACGCATCAGGCAGTGGAAGATATTTCTATAATGCGGGGCATTCCAAATGTAAATGTTTTTTGTCCGGCTGATGAAGAGGATATGATGATCGGGCTGAGAAAAGTTTTAGAGAGCGATTCACCTTTTTATATTCGTTACAATAATCTTAAAGCAGTAATTAAGCATTCTGATGATTTTGAAATTGGAAAAGCAGAGATCATTTGTGAAGGCAAAGACGTAACGATACTGGTTTACGGAATATTACTGAAGCAGGCAGTCGAAGCCAAAGAGATACTCGAAAGAGATGGAAAATCAGTAGGACTGATCAATCTCCGCACACTTAAACCGGTTGACGAAACCGCAATAATCAATGCTGCTCAAAATTCAAAATTACTCATTACACTCGAAGATCATTTTTTAACAGGCGGATTGTATTCAATTGTTGCTGAAATTTTTCTGAGACATAAAATAATGTGCGATGTCCTTCCTTTCGCATTGAACGGAAAGTGGTTTAAGCCCGCGATGCTGAATGATGTGCTTGAGTATGAAGGATTTACCGGAGCGGCAATTGCAAAAAAGATCTCGGATTTCAATTTATAAAATATTAAAAGATAATTACAAATCAGCACACGATGCATAATAAAATAGAATTCAACAAAACTTATCCTGTAATTACCGAGTCAGAAAAAATATTTGAACGAAGCGTCGGACTGATTCCCGCTAATACACAGACCCTTGCTAAAGGTCCTACTCAATGGGTGAAAGGAGTTGCTCCTAAATATCTTGTAAAAGGCAAAGGCTCGCATGTATGGGATGCAGACGGGAATGAATACATCGATTATAATATGGGCATTGGTCCGATAGTGCTTGGCTACTGTTATGATAAGGTTGACAATGCGATCAGAAAGCAGCTTGAGGATGGAATTACTTTTTCATTAGTGCATCCGCTGGAAGTTGAACTTGCTGAAAAGATCAAAAGTGTAATACCAAATGCCGAGTCAGTCCGTTTTTCAAAGACCGGATGCGATGTAACGACAGCAGCGGTTCGTGTGGCAAGAGCATTTACCGGGCGGGAAAAAGTACTGTGCTGTGGTTATCACGGGTGGCATGATTGGTACATTGGAGTAACAGACCGGGATGCAGGAATACCCGAAGCAGTGAAAGACCTTACTCATACTTTTAATTACAATGACATTGAATCCGTAATCAGCTCAATTGATGCTGACACAGCCTGTGTAATACTTGAGCCGTTTATTTTTGAAGAAGAAAAAAATAATTTTCTAAAGGATTTGAAGGAGGTTTGTGAGAAGAACGGCACGCTGCTTGTATTTGATGAGATGTGGACAGGGTTCAGGATAGCGGTTGGAGGTGCTCAGGAGTATTTTGATGTAATTCCTGATCTTGCCTGTTATTCAAAAGCGATCGCGAATGGAATGCCGATATCTGTTTTGACAGGAAGAAGGGATATAATGAATTTATTTGAAAAGGAAGTTTTTTTCTTTACAACATTCGGGGGTGAGGCGTTGTCACTTGCAGCATCTATGGCTACTATAGATGAAATAAAAAATAATAATGTACCAAAGTTTCTTGACGCGCAGGGTAAAAAGTTAAAGGATGGTTACAATAAAATTTCAACTGAACTTGAAATTAATTATACAAAATGTTCGGGATACAACTGCAGGACAATTATGACGTTTGATGCTGCCGTGGGTAATCCGCTTGAAATGAAATCATTGGTTCAGCAGGAAATGATAAAGAGGGGAGTTCTCTGGGGAGGATTTCACAATATGTGCTTTTCACACAGTGATGATGATGTTGAGTATACATTAAAGGCGTATGTGGATGTACTGCCTATACTAAAGAAGGCGGTTGAAGAGGAAAATGTAAAATCATATCTTAGAGGAGAGCCGGTGGAGCCGGTATTTCGCAAGACAACTAATTTTAATTTAAAGTCAAAGCTTGCCGGAAAGTAAAATGGATAATTGTCTGATCGGCTGATCAATAAACAAGAATGTCGCCGGTCATTTGAGTTACTTTAGATAACGTGAAAATGTTTTTTTAGCAGCAACTCGTTCGGTCAGATAACAAATTAAGAGCTCAACCAAATTGACAAATAAATACTTATTAATATGGCAAAAATAAAAATTGGTGAAAGATACATAGGCGAAGGAGAGAAGATCTACATCATTGCAGAGATCGGGATAAATCATAACGGCTCGGTCAAGATCGCCAAAAAATTAATAAAGGAAGCAAAGGCAGCGGGATGTGACGCAGTGAAGTTTCAGAAGAGAACTCCGGAAGCCTGTGTCCCCCGTGATCAGTGGGACATCGAAAGGGATACTCCATGGGGAAGGATGACCTATATTGAGTACCGGTACAAGATAGAGCTGAAGCTTGATGATTACTGCGAGATAGATGACTATTGTAAAAAGAAAGAGATAGACTGGTTCGCTTCCTGCTGGGATGAAGCATCGGTGGATTTCATTGAACAGTTTGACACACCATTGTATAAAGCAGCATCGGCTTCACTTACTGACCATAGCCTGTTGAAAAGAAAAAGAGAAACAGGTAAACCACTGATGATCTCAACAGGTATGTCAACGATGGAAGAGATCATCACCGCAATTCAGGAAGTAGGAACGGGAGATCTTATGGTTGCACATTCAACATCAAATTACCCCTGCAAGCTGGAAGAATTGAATCTGAACGTCATCCGGACACTGAAACATATTTATCCGGAAATTCCCGTCGGTTATTCAGGTCATGAAACCGGACTTGCTCCGACCCTTGCCGCTGTTACTCTCGGCGCATCATTTATTGAGAGACACATTACTCTTGACCGTGCTATGTGGGGAACAGATCAGGCGGCTTCAGTAGAAGTGTCAGGTTTTTACAAACTTGTTGAATATATAAGGGATATCGAAAAATCACTTGGAGACGGTGTGAAGAGAGTTTACGAAAGCGAACTTGGACCAAGGAAGAAACTTAGAAGAGTATAGTTGAAGGATTATTAGTTCACATAAAAAAGTCTTCTGTAATTAGTTTTACAGAAGACTTTTTTTATTTGAAATTTATTTTAAAATTTTAGTAATCATGAGGATCAACGACAAGAATTACAGAGCATCCGTTTTCGGTGTAAATAGGGTGGTGATCGGTTCCACTTTCAGCATGATGAAAATCACCGGGTCCCAGAATCTTTCCTTCAACGTGCAGATCACCTGAAATGACATAACATTCTTCTGCGCCTGAATGGTGATGTGACGGATAATGAGTACCGGCAGCGACCTGAAGCAGAAGCATTATATAACCTTTCTCTTTATTATTCGAAAGCTCTTTGACTTTTATTCCTTCAACTTCAGGATGCTGTTTCCATTCACTTGATTGATCGAAGATAAAATTAAAATCAATTTTTTCCGTTTGACGCGGTGAATTTATTTTTTCAAACAGTTTTTCCTTTACCCTGATCGATGGAAAAAGATTTTGGTGTGTAATGGTCAACTGAGCAGGAATGAATGAAACAAGATTGTTATATTCGGAAATGATGTTTCTCTCTTCATCTGTGAAATCCTCAATATCTTTTTTGAACTGTGAAAGCTCATCATCATCCAGCAATCCAAGTGAATTGAGAATTGCTGCCTCTTCGGTATGTGTATGTTTATTGTTACTGCTCACTATAATAATTTTTTAAGTTTGTCTCTGAGAATCATCATTGCTGATCTCATTCTTGTTTTTACTGTTCCCAGCGGAATATTAAAATGTTCAGCAAGTTCAGACTGGGAGTAGCCTTTGAAATAAGCAAACTCTATCAGATCACGCTGATTTTGATTAAGTGTTTTAAGAGCGCTGCTTATCTCTGCCTGCTCCTGATTCATTGAAGAAACCACTTCGGGGTTAGAAGAAACCGAATCCTCGGTTATGTTAAAAAATCTCTCTATGTCAGTTTCCGTGGAACGGTTTTTAAAACTTTTGCTTCTTAACCTGTCTATGGATTTGTTTCTTGTAATCCGGACTATCCATGCAAGAGGATTACCAAGTGTGTCGTCATAGGAGTCCACTTTATCCCATAGCTGCAAAAAGACTTCCTGAAGCAGGTCTTCAGCTTCTGCTTCATCCTTAACAATATAATAGATAATTGTAAATAAATATTTTGAATGGATGTCATAGAATTCACTTAAAGCCGACTGGTCCTTTTCAGAAATTTTTTTAATCAATGAAAGGTCTTTGGCGACATCGGTACCTTTAGCAGAAAACTGAGATGTATTTAAGTCGGTAATTTGAGCCATAAATTAAATATCGGTTAAGAGATTAATTTCATACAAGCTTTTCATTCATTTCATATAAGATTCTGTTGAGATCATGTCCAAAAACATTATATGCTTTTGCTGCACCGCCTTTATTTACAAATGGCGGCTGATTAAAACTTATCATATCAATTTCGAGAAAAGAAGCTACATAATTTTTCATCATTACAAGCCATTCCATTTCATCGTTATTAAATGTTCGTCCTTCTGATTCATTTGCACGAATCCATTCATCGAATTTTTTATTAACCCTTTCGCTGAAGGGCTCCAGTGTATCTGTTTTCCCGGCTGCATATTGAGTCAATGAAATTATGTTTGCAGGATTTTTTTGATCGCCAAGTGGCGTGACCTTTGTACTGTCAACACGGTAGAATGCATTCCATATTTCATCCGGTGAAATTTCATAGGGCGGCTTACGAAGCTCACGTGAAATTAATTTTATATCATCAAAGCTTAATTTTAAATGACCATTGGTGCTGCCGGTAATATATCCGATGATCGGCATATCGCGTTTGTGAGATTCAATAAAACTCTTGAACCGGAATATAATATCATGTGATCTTTCCTGGGCTGCATCTTCAATAGATGAAGTATTTATGAGCTGCGCATTTCTTTTTTTGATCTCAAGAAGCATGTAACGGAACTTTGCATTATCAAAAGGAAGAGTTGCCTCAGTAACCAGTTCCTCCATGGCGTGCTTTAGATCTCTGTCTGAAGGCGTAAAAGATTTATTGTCCTTGCCTGACAATTGCACCGCTTTGTCAATATGCTTTTCCACATTCAGAGATAAAATCAAATTGTTTATGACCCCTTTCAATGTTTCGACCGGAGGATTTAAATATGAACCTGTATTTTTAATTTCTTCCCTGTCCTTATCAGTAAGATTTTTTTCAACACGCGTAAGACCTTCGATCAGAGAAGTAAGTGTACTTTCATCTCTTATACCAATAGCCACCGACTGTACCAGTGACTCAAGTGAAAAAGCTTTAACAACTTCCTGTACCTTTTCTGACTTAATAGTTACTGTAGACATTTTCTTTGAAAGATAATACACTCCGAAAGCTAGCGGTATGGATACTATCACATCAATTAAATAAGACATCTTAAGAAATAAAGGCGATAAACAAATCAGAATACACCATGCAATTATAAAATAAGATCTTTTCACAAGGTTTAATTTTATAAAGGTGATCGTGCAAAGTACTGCTGTGGCTACATGCCAGTTAGGTAGCGTTCTGTAAGGTTTAACATTCTGATACAAAGTATTTATCAACTCAAAGAAAAAACCTGTCTCATTTATCTTCGGTCTGATAATATTCTGTGTCACAAAAAATCCGTGTCCGAAATTTACAACACTCCAAAGTAAAACTAAGGAAACCAAAAATATTGTCAGCTCTCCTGATTCTTTTCTACTGCTAACTGAAACCATAAGATATATCAGCATTATATATACAGACATATAAAAAATAATGAATCCCGGTATCAGCTTGAATTTATTGTCAAAATCAATTACGGTTGTCATATACGTTTCTCCCGGAGTGTTGAGTGGTGTCAGCAGATAGTATTGTATCAATGCTATTATAGCTAATACAATACTGAATAAATTCAGAGTTCTGAATTTTGATAGATTCATTTAAACGGTCACTTGGATTATTTGTTATCAGACTAAATTACCTATAATACAAATGCATTTCAAGATTGAATGATATATTCACTATGATTTAATATGATTTATTGAAAATGATAACAGCCGACTAATGATTTTCTTCGTTTTTATACTCCGTCTAAAATTTTTTTTACTTAAATAAGGAAATAAAGTACTTTAGTTATGAAATTTTTACTTTAAAAGAAAATACTGAACTTACCTTTGGCATTGAAAGGAGTACCAGGTGTATAGTGGAGTTCCGATACCGGGTCGGTTTCAAACTGTAGTCTCGACTCAGTATCAAATTGTGCTTCCTTCCAGTTTTTATTATCAAGCAGATTCTCGATCGATAACCCAAGCTGATATCTTCCTGTTGTAAAACTTATCACGGCGTCCATTATAAAGTAACCTTCAGCAATGATTGAGTTATCTTCATTTGCCGGACGGTCATCAAGAAATCTATATCCAAGTCTTCCACTGAATCCGTTTTTCAGTCTGAATGATAATCCGCCCGCGCTGGTAAATACTGGTGCAAGTGGAATTCTGTCCGCCTCTTCAGGTTCATCGGTAAATTTTCCTTTGGTATAATTAAGATCAAGATCCGCCCAGAGCCAGTCGGCGAACTGGTATCGTCCCGTAAAGTCAACTCCCAGCCGGCTTGTCTTTCCGCTCGGCTCAATAACTGCTTCATCACCGACATAAACAAATTCGCTTTCAAGGTTCAGTCCCCATAAGCTGGCATTGATCAATGCATTACCCATAGTAAATGAAGTACCGGCTTCATAACCTAATGCTGCCGGCAATGTGTTCTCTGCTTTTTCAACAACCACCACTCTTGCATCATTTGAATGAAACCCGATTCCGGACTTTACAAACAACTGTGTCTTCGGACTGACATTATAAAAAAGATTAAGCTTTGGTCCGAACCGCACCGCTGTCTTGGTACCTGAATTCGAATTAACAAGATCATCGGTAAAATCAAAATCGAAGTAATCAACACGTAATCCGGGGTTTATGATCAGATCTGAAATTTCAATTGTTTCATTAACATAAGCATAAAGATTTTTTTGCACTATCTTTCCTGCAGCAATATAATTTAAAAATTCTCTTTCGTAAGTATGCGCCAGATGTATCGAATCAACATCATCTATCCTTGCCCCAATACCAACATCGGTAGTAAAGTTTGTGCTTCCTGAATTATTCAGAAATGACAGCACCCCTTTATATCCGAAAATATTTCGCTTCTCATACTGGTTTATCATATCACCGTTAATGGAGTCATTGAGAAAGAAAGTAAAGTTAGAATAAAGATTGAATCCGTACCGGCTGTAAAATATCTGGTTTGTCAAAGAGCTGCTTCTGCCTAATGAAGTCGACAAAATAACATTTGCATTTGTTCTGAAAGTATTACCGCCTTCCTTATCGTCAATTGCTCCAAATCTCCCGATAAGATTATTTTCCACCGCCCTTACCGGCACTTGTCCGGATGCGTTCCAGTGTGAAGAGAAGGTCGAACCGTTCAGTGTTAAAATTGTTTTGTCAGAAAGCATTCCGAAATATTTTCCGAAAACATTTAGTCTGCTGAACTTCTGCTTGCTGTCAAAGTATCCGTCAGAATATGTATACTCAGATGCGAGATATAAATTCTCCTTACCCCTTGCAAATATGTGTGAGTTTTTTGGAAGTACATTAAGCATTAAAAGTCCGCGAACGGAATTAAATCTTCCGTATTCGATAAGAGCCGAACTTTTTTCTATGGAATTTTTTGTACTGAAAACCACTGAGCCTGAAGTTCCAAGATCACCAAATTTAGAATAGTAAGGTCCTTTATAAACATCAAAGCCCTCGACAGTTTCGGGAATTACAAAATGAAGATCAGCATATCCCTGCCCGTGAGCATGCGAGGTCATGTTAACAGGCATACCGTCAACCGAAATATTAATATCCGTACCATGATCTATGTCAAACCCTCTCAAAAAAATCTGTTCAGCTTTTCCGCCTCCCGCGTGCTGAGCAATAAACAGTCCGGGCACAAGCTTCAGAAGATCCTGTGCTGTAGTTGTCGTCCGCAATTTCATATCCACCGGGCTGACTGAGATCTCTCCGTAGTTTGTATTCGCGGTCACATCGATCTGCGAAATCGTCAGCGCATTGTCTTCAAGATAGGTCACCGGTTGTGAGGGTTCGTTTTGTGTTGCTCTGACTTCAATGACTGCTGTTTTAAATCCGATGTATTCGATCTTTATTTTGTAGACACCTTCATAAAGATTGGAAAAATTGTATTCACCTACAACATTTGTTGAAGTGGATCTCTTGCTTTCATTGAGAGTGATTATTGCCCCGGTCAACGGAAGCTTTGTTTGTTGATCGAATACCTTACCATTAATGCTGAGGTTTTGTGAAAATAAATTCGTGCTTAAAAGATGAATTAATCCGGTTATAGAAATTATTATTAGAATTCTCATATTCTTTTTTTGGATTTAAAAAAACAGTGGGATTGAATTTAACGCAGCATTATCTAACAGCCGCGGCATAAATTCAGATTGCTAAGAATGGATTAACAGTAGTTTTTCGGAGGTCTGAATGTGAAGTCTTTAAAACCGGAAACGAATGAAAACTTTTCTGCGTAAAAAAGTTTTCTCTTTTGGGAATTGTATAAAATTACAGTTGGTGGTATCAGAAATAAGCTAACCGCTGCGGCAATGTTTATTTCCATGTTCGATTGCACGTAAATGTAATTCTTAATTGCAAAATCTATTTTAATAAAGCCAAAGTGAGTGTCATTTATTTTATGCTCATTGATAAGATGACTTAACAGGTCATCTGATGAAAGATCAGATCCACCTGAAAACTTTACTGTGTTTAAAATAATTACAAATGCGATCGCGAAAATAAATAAAGCTGCTACGATGCCTGCTGCCTTTTTTATTTTTTCAAAATTTATGTCAACGATCTTTTTCAATTTCAGTCTTTATAAAGTACAGTGTAATAGGGATTTATCCTGAGCGCATATTCCATATAAGTCTTTGACAAGTCTGGTTTACCTGTTTTCTCAAAAATTCTTCCTGCATGAAAATGAAGCAAAGGATCTTTTGTGCCTAAATGAATTGCCTGCATTATGTTTTTTTCTGCTTCTTCAATATTTCCAAGCTTGTAATTTGTCCAGGCAAGTGTATGAAATACTTTAATGCTGTTTGAACCTTCATCGAGAGACCTTTGTGAATCTTTAAGCGATTCTTTGAGATACCTGTTGTGATCGGCATTGAATAATGCCAGTTCAAGATCCGTATCAACACCTTTCTCTTTAAACATCGTTATCATAAACTTAACCTTCTGATACTGGTCTTCGGACTTTTCTTTTTCACCCTGCAAAGCATATACATCTCCGAGAGCTATTAAATATTCCGGAAGAGAATTTATTTCCAGCGCCTTATTGTAATACTCAGCTGCCGCTTTATAATCCAGTTTATGCAATTTGATTTTTGCAAGCCCGCCGTAACCGTGAACATAGTTTGGAAAATCTTTTACCACTCCTTCAAAAACTTTTTCTGCTGTATCAATACTTCCGTAATTGTAAAATAAATTCCCGAGCTGAATTCTGCACCAAGCAGTATTTTCTGCAGCGGGAGATCCTGCTTTAATGGCAGAGATCATTGCATCGATAGCACCGCGCATGTCGCCTTTCAGTTCACGTACATAAGAAACCCGTGAATAGGAACCAAGATCAGGACGTGTGTCGATCATTTTTTGAACACTTTGTATTGCCTCATCATACTTCCCAAGCTCTACTTCAGCATCTACTTTTACACCGTATGAATAAGCGCTGTAAGGGTTGAGTTCAAGGGCTTTTTGGGATAACTTGAGCGCTTCCTTAAAATTATGACGCGATAATTCAACTGAACCTAACTCTGCAATGGCAAGAAAATTATCAGGGTTACTTTCTATTGCACGATTAAGAACATCTTCTGCCAGGGAATAGAATTCAGGATCGTTTGACTCTCTTGATTTCTGTATGTATGCTGCCCCAAGCTTTGTAAGTAACACTGAGTTGTCAGGACTTTCTCTTAACTGCTCTTTTATTGTTGAAATGAATCTGTCTGCTGATGAATTTGTATTGCTGATGTAATTAATGTCTCCATCAAAAATTCCTGCCGAGTTATCTTTACTCTGCTTTTTATTATCATAAACTTTCCATGAGACACCGGCAATTACTATTATTACTAAGGATATTATTAATAATTTTTTTTTCATAATTAAAAAACATAAGGGCTGCCTCTACGGCAACCCCTATGAAAGATTTTTTTATTTTAGTAATGTTAGTTTTTTGGAATCTACACCTGAAGAGGTTTCAAGCTTTACGAAGTATGTTCCTGATGCTACAGCTTTACCGCTGTTATCAAGACCATCCCACACAACTGATTTTTCTCCCGGACTTAATTTTTCACTCACTAATGTTTTAACTTCTTTTCCGAGTATATCATAAATTCTCAGAATAACATTATCAGTTTTTGTAAGATTATATCTGATCTGAGTAGTAGGATTAAACGGATTTGGATAATTTTGAAGTAAGCCATAGCTCTTCGGCTCTACATTCTGACCAAAATCAGAAATTGCAACTACAACACCGTGAGAGTTTGCATAGCCTTCGTTTGGCATTGCCATATAAGGAAAGGATGTAAGAAACTGCTTATCGTTTCTCTGTACTCCGTCTCCAAGCTGATTATTGATACCTGTACTGAAAGGTGGTCCAAGAAGAACACCTGCCACTACTCTTAAAGCTATATCTACAACATCATCCTTCAATCTTCTTCCGTTTGGAAAACCAGCGTTGTCGCCGGCAATAACACCCAGACGGTTTTCATTTGCAAATGGAACAGGTGCAATACCAAGGTTTATTCTTAATTGCTCAGAAGGTGTTCTTGTATCCTGAGGTCTTTGTGTTAAACCTGCAACTCCAGTAAGAAATACTGAAACAAGATCGGTTCTGTTTGTTGTTGGAATATCATCTGTGACAGGATATAAGGCGTTGATTATTCCCGCGAGCTCAGGAGTTGTAACATAATTTAAGAACTGTGCATCGTTAACAGGGATCGAAGCATTCCATTTATCCTTCTGGCTCAATGGAAGTACAACTTCATTTACCAGAGGCATTCCTAATCTTGAAACATAAACATAACTTCCGCTTCCTGTCCTTGTTCCGTTGGTGTTGATCACTGTAGTTGTCTTTCTGCTTGCAGTTGCCCATACGCCAACGATCGCGTTTGAATCTGAAGCTGCCGGATTCGGACTTGCGTTTCTTGTAACCTGTGCTATAGGAACCTTGATACAGATAGAGTGAACATTGTAACCTGCAAGAGCATCTTTACCGCCGCCTGCATTTCCCGGTGCACCCGGTCTGATCTTTAATAAATCAAAAGTTGCTCCGAGATCAACAAAGAATGCATCATCAGTCGGACCGCAGAAAACTTTACCGCCGCTGCTTGGAAGATCTCTTACACCCTCATTATAAAGAGCAGCATAATTGGACATTGAAGGAGGTCCTGCATAATTTGGATCTGAATGACTGTTTCCTCCGACAAAACATGGCGGAACAGGCAGGGGAGCTGATGTCCATTGTGTGACTCCGTTTACTACTCTCTTTACTGTATACTGCTGCTTTACATTAAGATCAGGATCCCCTAATGTTGTAACGTCTCCTTTATTATATAAAAATGTGTTTGGATCCTCTACAATATCCGTAAATTCAAACTGATAACTTATGTGATCGATTCTGTCACCTACGTTATCAATTTTGATTTCATAAAGAACATCTGTTCCGAATTTATTAAAATTCGGTCCGCCTGCAGGTTCTTCAAAAGGATTGTAACTTGCAATTATGCAAAGTGTACCCGGATCATCTGCCGGTCTGAATGCATATACATCCGTGTTGTCAGCAACCGGATCTGTTGAAATAATGGGTGCTTCCCTGTGACTCGAAGCGTCAGTCCATTGAGTAGTAGTGATCAGTGCAGCACCGACCAATAAAACTACAACGGCTGAAAACAAATAAATTTTTTTACGCATTGTTTTTTTCCTTTTCGTTTGGTTTTTGAAAATGAGTTGATTAAATAATTACCTATGAGTTGATAACGAAAATTTCACTTGATCAGATTTAAAATTTATTTTTTTAAAATTTTTTTGTATAAATGTTCCTCGACATAGTTTGACATATTTGGCGAGATACTTAATTATGGAATCAGACAAAAAGGAATTAAAAGAAATTAAGACAAGGAGTTCTATGCTGGATACACCCTTCAGCAGAAAAAGATTTCTGATTACTCCGGTGTATCGATAGCAGCAGTCGGACTTGGATTGCAGGGTTGCAAAGAGGATTCTGTGAACCCTATTGCAGGTTCGGTAGATGTCGGAAGCGGAGATATTGGCGTTTTAAATTATGCCTACGCTCTCGAACAGCTTGAAGCAGCTTTCTATATAAAGGTTGCAAGCGCTTTTTACGGCGGAGCAACTGCTGCCGAAATTTCGATACTTACCGATATAAGAGATCATGAAGTTACTCACAGAGATTTTTTCAAAGCAGCTATTGGCACTGCTGCAATTCCTTCACTTGAAGTAAATTTTTCTTCAATTGATTTTACAAACAGAGCAAGTGTGTTGAACACCGCTAAAGCTTTCGAGGATCTTGGAGTATCCGCATATAATGGAGCAGGATATTTACTTCAGAGCGCTACATATCTGGAGCTTGCAGGAAAAATTGTTTCAGTTGAAGCAAGACATGCTGCTGCAATAAGGGATCTGTTAAATCCGAGATCTGCAGATTTTGCGGGTAATGATGTTGTTAATGCTGCAGGTTTGGACGTACAGCGTTTACCAAGTGCTGTTCTTGCCATCGCAAAGACATACCTTACCACCACTGTAACAGCTAACAGTTTACCATAACTTAAATTGAAGGAGAAAATAATGAACTTAGAAAATATCTATACAAAAATTAACGAAGCTTTTAATAAAAAAAATGTATCAAGGAGATCAGCCCTTGACGGAGTTGCAAAGCTTGGCTTTGGAGCTTTGACAGCCGCGATCCCTCTTGCTATCGCAAGTAACCTTACAGGTAAAGCATTCGCTAAAGGTACCGGTCTTGGAAATACTTCAAGCGCAACCATAATCGAAATATTAAATTTCGCGCTGACACTTGAATATCTTGAATCAAAATTCTATCAGCAGGGATTGCTTGCAGCAGGCTTGATTCCCGGAGGTGACAGAACTGTATTTAATCAGATAAGTCTTCATGAATCCGCTCACGTAATTGGTTTGATCGGTGCTGTTCAGGCACTCGGAGGAACACCGGTTGCACAGCCGACATTTGATTTCACTGCCAACGGTGCTTTCCTGGATGTATTCACAAACTACAATACATTTCTGACTTTATCGCAGGCATTTGAAGATACAGGTGTAAGAGCATATAAAGGACAGGCAGGCGGCTTGATAAGTAATGATGCAATTCTTACTGTTGCATTACAAATCCATTCTGTTGAAGCACGTCATGCTTGTGAAGTCAGAAGGATCCGCGGTGAGAAAGGATGGATCTCCGGAACAAATTCAGGCGGAGCTCCTGCATCGATTTACGTCAGGGAAGATAATTACATTCAGGGCGGTGTTGATGTGAGAACTATTACAACAGTCGGTGCTACTCCAATAACTGAAGCTTTTGATGAGACACTCACAATGGCTGAAGTTAATGCAATTGCCGATCCGTTCATAGTTTAATTTTCAGTTTTAAAAAGCAAAAATTTATAATTCTAAATTAAGTAAGGTCAGGAAATCAATTTCCGGGTCTTACTTTTTTTTATCAAAAAATCAAAACGTATTAAGAATCACCATTAAACGAATTCTACTCGGTCTTCTTCTCAGCAGGCGGAACATATTCATCGGGAAGCTTTATACCCCCACCGAAGAAAAATTCATTCATCTGATCTTCAAAAACCTTATCCGTCGCAGGTGAAGTGAGGTCCAACCTGTATTCGTTCACTACCATTTTAAAATGATCGAGGAACATTTTGAAAGCCTGCTTCGAAACGTTATCATAAATTTTCTGACCCAGTTCTCCGGCAACAGGAGCTTTGTCCATGCCCGGCAGATCCTGTTCCAGCTTAACGCAATGAACTATCCTTTGTTCAGCCATTATAAGTTTATTTTTTTTTAATTTTTAATTTCCTGTTTAGAAATATCCTCAATTCTTTTTTCGAGAACTGAATTTATGACTTTCTGATTTTCAACTGCTTCAATAAGCAGATCGCGGTCTATAATATTATTATCCGTAATTATTATTTCTTCAGTCACTTCACCGAAATATTTTTTGAACTGTGCGCCTACATAATTGTTAGTTGCGATCTTATACATCTTATCCTCATCAAGATCTTCACCGTTAACTTTAAAGCTTACTAGGAAATCATCGTTACCATCAAGCACTTTTCTCGAGTCATAAACAATATTAATTCCGGATACAATTATCATATCACCCGAACCGGTTTCCTTTATTTCGTTCACTCTATTCTTCAGATTATTTTTAAACATCCGGGTCAGACCTTCTCCGCTGATGTTAAAGGTCACAACAGTATTGCCGAACGGATTTATTTCCCAGATATCACCCACGGTAATATCACCTTCAGCCAGATCTTTACGAAGTCCTCCGGAATTCATCAGTGAAATATCAGCGTTTACTTTAATACGTGTCGCATCAGCTTCCCATTGTCCCAGATTGCTTTCATCATTGTATGACCTCTTCCAGTCACTCTCAAGCTTGCCGATCACTCTCAACAAATCACCCTGAATTGATGAGATCATATTCTCAACTTTTCGCTGAGCCGCTTTATCATAAAGCGAAGAATCCATTTTTGTTTCGTATAACCTTCCGTCAAAACTTATTATAGTATCCTTCTTTGTATCAACCTTAAGATCGATCTTTCCAAGCCAGCGCGAATATGAACCCGCCTGTCCGATGATAACTCCGTTCTCTATCACCGGTTCGAAAAGAGGCGTATGTGAATGACCTCCGATAATTATATCTACATCTTTTGAAAATTTTGCTGCAAGCTTTTTATCATTATCCGTGCCGATATGAGTAAGCAGAATAATAACATCACACTTTTTTTTCTTAAGATATTTTATCCCCGCAGCGATGACAGAATCCGAATTAAGCATTTCAATGTCAGAAACATTAGCCGGCAAAGTAAGCGTCATCAGATCAAAAGCAGTAAGTCCGATTATTCCGCACTTAACGCCATTGATCTTTTTGATTACCCACGGTTTGCCAATGGTTTTATTTTTCGTCTTAAGAAAAACATTTGCAGACAGAAAATCAAAGTCTGCTTCCATTAATGCGGAATCAAGTGCATACTGCCCGTAATCAAACTCGTGATTACCTATTACAAACGCATCGGGCTTTAGCATGTTTAGAAATTCTATCTGGGACTTGCCGCGTGTAAGGGTTGAGATGGGAGTTCCCTGGAAGTCATCGCCTCCGTTAAGTGAAATCGTCTTATCATTGCGGAATTTATTCAGGTAACCCAGCATATTTGATATGCCCCCGACAAAATATGAATTATCTTTTCCGGTTGCAGAATCTTTTTTTGAAATTTTAAACGGAAGATTTCTTGCATGAAGATCATTCCAGTGAAGAATTGTAATGTCTTTTATTTTACCGGAATTCTGAGGATAGACATCAGATAAAAACAGGAAAAGTGAAACAGCTAATATGAAAAAATATTTATAGGTCATTAATTTTTATGAATAATAAATTGAACATTGATGGTTGATGGCGTAAATATAATTATTCTGCTGTTTGATTGAAATGAGAAATCCTTAGAGAGTTTAACATAAGTTAGGGATATGGACTTTAGGATACTAGTACTTGTGGCACATTTAAGTATACTTTGTTTCGGTATAAAAATTATTCTCAAATGTGCCACAAGTAGCAGCAGCAAAATATTTTCTTCGCTTTGCACGGATATGATAAGTTAACATCTCCTAATCATCTAAAATTTTTATTCTATAAAAAGAATAACGTAATGAGTAACTTTGCATAACCGATATTTATATTCATTTCACACATTAGTCATTGAGTTCAGTCTTTAAAAACATCTTCGGTATAATTGTTTTAATAATCATTGTGCTTATTACACTGGGGCTGCTGTTCAACAGTCTGACAAAAAAATCTTTTTATGAAGAGTCGGGAGCAATTAAAATAAAAGGGATCACAAATAAGGTCAGTATCTACAAAAGCGAACTCGGTGTAAGTCATATTTTTGCGGAAAATGAAAATGATATGTACTTCTCACTCGGCTATCTTCACGCGCAGGACCGGCTCTGGCAGATGGATCTTGCCCGGCGTGTAGCAGAAGGACGCTTGTCGGAAATCTTCGGCAAAGATGTTCTCGACTATGATATACTATTCAGGACACTCGGCATTGATAAAATAAGTCTGAGGATCTATGAGAAACTTTCCTTAAAATCAAAATCCATACTTTCCGCTTACTGTAGTGGGGTAAATTCATTTATAGAAAAAAACGAAAAGCAATTGCCGCTTGAATTTGATATCCTTAATTACAAACCCGAACAATGGAAGCCTGAAGAATCAGTCATGATCGTAAGACTGATGGCGTGGGAGCTTAACCTGTCCTGGTATACAGATGTAATGTTCGGTGGAATTGTAAAAAAGATCGGTATCGAAAAAGCAAAGGACTTTTTTCCTGATTATCCCGAAGATGCTCCGTTCATTATCCGGAATGAAACCGATAAAATTAAGAATGATTCAACTAAGAACAGGAGTACCGATAAAAAAACCAGTCTGAATATTCATGACAAAGATGATCTTGAAAAAATTTACAGCTCATTATCCGAACTTGGAAAAAATTATTTTGACATTTCAAAAAGCTACCGTGATTTTTTTGAAATGAAAGGAAATCATGTCGGCAGTAACGCGTGGGCCATTGCCGGAAACAGGACTGAGACCGGAAAACCTTTACTGGCTAACGATCCGCATCTGGCTCTGCAGGTTCCTTCAAAATGGTACGAGGTCAATTTGTACAACAATGAAAAAAAATATTCTGTCTGCGGGTTTTCAATTCCGGGTGTTCCGGGAATTGCCGTCGGTCACAATGACGTGATAAGCTGGGGTCTTACAAACCTGATGTGTGACGACGCTGACTTTTATATTCTGAAAAAAGATTCCGCGGATAAAAAAAAGTATCATTATAAAAATGAAGTTTTGAGTCTTGACAGTTCGCTCGAAAGCATAAAGATAAAAGACTCGCCCGACGATTATATTTTCAGTGTTTACCGGACCAAGCTCGGACCGGTCATTTCCAATCTTGTAAAGACAGGGTTTATGAATAGCCAGAAGTTTAGCATGCAGAACCCCGATGAGCTTCTTACTTTCAGATGGACAGGGTATGAGCAAAGCGACGAGCTTGAAACATTTTACAACATTAATAACGCGCGTAACTGGAATGATTTTCAAAACGCTCTTAAAACTTTCGGTGCGCCGGCGTTGAGTTTTGTTTATGCCGATACAAGCGGCAACATCGGATATCATGCAGCCGGCTTAATTCCGATCCGGACTAACATTGCCGAAGAACATCTTGCAAGCTTTCCTTCAACAGGTGAATCCGAATGGTCGGGCTTTATTCCATTCGGCGAATTGCCATCATCATTCAATCCGAAAGAAGAGTTCATCGTTACAGCTAACAACAAGCCTCAGAAAAATTATAAGTATTACATTTCAAATCTCTACGAACCGCATTACAGGGCTGAGCGCATTGAAGAGCTGATCGAATCAAGACCTGTAATTACAGAAGATGAAGTAAAGCTTATGCAGCGTGATGTCTACAGCATACAGGCAAAGGATTTTTGTAAATATTTATTTGAATCATTTGGTGACTCTTCCAATCTGACAGAAGATATCAAAACTTATCTGAGCATATTAAAAGAGTGGGATTATGAATTTAAAACGAACAGCATTGCGGCAACAGTTTTTGCTGAGTTTGAGATACAGCTTTATAAAAATTTGTATAAAGATATTTTAGGTGAACAGATCTTTGAAGATTATCTTTTTCTTAAAAATATTCCGGTGAGAAATACTGCCCGTCTGCTTCAGCAGAGTTCATCTGCATTATTTGAAAATAATTTTGCAAAAGAACAGCTGATAAGAAAAAGTTTCTATGATGCTGTAACTGATCTCATTACGAACTTCGGTCCGGACGTGAATAAGTGGCAATGGGGCGATGTTCATCAGGTCACAATGAAACATCCTCTTGGTTCTGTTCCTGCCTTAAGTTCAATGCTCAACATCGGTCCGTTCAAAATTTCCGGAAGTGGTACTACCATCAACAATCTTGAATACGGTTTTTCAAACGCACTGAAGAGCGGCGAGTTTGAATGTTACCTTGGTCCGTCATTGAGAATGATAACGGATCTTTCAAACATCAAGCGCTATCTCTCGATCATACCGACGGGTCAGTCAGGTCAGCCGCTTCACCGCAATTACAATGACCAGGCGCGTCTCTGGCTTAACGGAGACTACAAGGAAGTTTCAACTGATTTTGAAGATCTCAAGAAAGAAAACCTGAAACTACTAACACTGGAGCCGGGTGAATAAAGCAAATCATTTGACTTCCAATAAGGAGAAGTACGACTTATACCGACCGAAGAAATTTCTGGGACAGAATTTTCTTGTTGATGAGAATATCGCAAGGAAAATTGTCGCCTCTCTTGATATCACTGAGGAAGATACAATTATTGAGATCGGTCCGGGACAAGGTGCGCTGACGAAGTTCATTTCACAGGTGTCAGATAAATTTTTCGCAGTCGAGCTTGATAAACATATTTATGAAAAACTTTTGATTCAATACGGTAATAAAATAAATCTGATCCATAAAGATTTTCTTCAGTTCGATTTTGAAAAGGATCTTAGCTCAAATGGTGGTAAGGTTAAAGTGATCGGAAATATTCCTTACAATATTACTACTGAAATTTTATTCAAGCTCTTCGAACAGAAGGATAGGGTTTTTTCTGCTGTACTTATGATGCAAAAGGAAGTTGCGCAGCGTCTTGTTTCAAAGCAGGATACAAAGGACTACGGCATACTCGCGATATTCACACAGCTTTATACAAGTCCGAAGATCTTATTCAATGTTCCTCCTACAGCATTTTTTCCAAAGCCAAAGGTAAATTCCGCGATAGTCAAATTTGAATTCAATAAAGAAAACTTTAACATTGCTGATAAAGAATTGTTTAAGACAATAGTTAAAGATTCATTCGGACAAAGAAGAAAGACGATGAGAAATTCGCTGAAGAGAAACTTCGAAAGGAATAATGTTTCTTTTGAAAATATTGATTTTGATTTTTCAAGAAGACCGGAGAATGTGAGTATAGAAGAGTTTGCAAATCTTGCAAATGAAGTTAGTTCAATGATGTAAACAAGATTATCTTGAACCTTCTTTATTTTTTCAGTAAGACCATTCTTTTGACTTCCCTATAATCTCCGACGGATAATTCATAAAAATAAATTCCGCTTGAGAGGTTGTTTGTATTAAAATTTATATTGTAACTTCCTGCAGTCTTGAATTCATTAATAAGAATTAAAATTTCCCTTCCTGTAATATCATAAACCTTGAGTTCGGTAAATCCTCCTTTGGAATTTCAAAAGCGATGATAATCCGGATTAGAACTGTAGTAATCAGCAGAGACATCAATTTTTGTAGGACGGAATTGGTAAATTTGATTTTGCCAGATAAAACTTGTAATTGGTAAACCAATATTGTTTCCTGTTCTGGCATAAATACAATTCAAAGATTTCATATTACCAATCTGGGTAAACCAAAGTAAATCATCATAATCATAATTGATCTGAATTGCTCCATAATGGTATGCAAGATCATAAGGTCTGTCCACATCTTTTAAATGATACATCGTATTAATTGGATTGGTTATATTATTTACCTGATAAAATGTTGTTTTAATCATGTTAGCACCGTAATCAGCAATATAAAAAGGATATTGATTGGTAGCAGGAAACTTCATACCATAAGTAACCCCAGTTGGCTCCATTAATTGATAATTTCCATTTGAACCATTGTAATCTCGGAATAATTGTACTCCGGGAATTCCAACAAAGTTTTTATCACTATATATAATTCTTTTCCAATTTTTATCTACTGTAAATAGTTTTGCTTTGAAATCACCAACATCGCCTTCTGGTATTATAACTCCGTCAGTTGCATTAGCAAACAACCAGCATTCTGTTTGGTTGGGTGTAGTAAAAAAATCTTTAGTAATTTTTCTATTGAAAACGTATTTTGATATATCTCCTACTTCCATATCATATAAAATCTTTTAATCCCATAAAATCTTGTTTGCCCAGTAGAAATTTAAAAATGGAAAAGCATCGGAATTATTGTATGTATAATTATTTTTTAAGTTGTCAATTGTGATTGTCTTTAATCTATCAAAATTTATATACTCGTTTACTTTATCCATGATAAGACAAAATTACAATTTGATTTACCGGTTAAGCTTATTTGAAAAGTATGAAAACTAACATCTGTGAAAAGACATTCAACTTTTATATTAAATACTGTTGAAGCAATATTATTAATTGAAGCATTAAACTAAAAAAACAATAACATCAAAAATTTTTCTTAATTTCCAAGTTTATTTATTTTCTACACAATCTCGATTCTATAGAGACCTCTTAAAAACCCTTACTGTCATTCCCGAAGCTTTATCGGGGGGTACCCTCTGGGTCATCCAAACACCAATACTAACTCGAAAATGGATTCCCGCTAAGAGATTGCGAGAATGACAACCAGAAGTTTTTAGTTATTTCAGAAATTCGTAATTCCTAATTCCTAATTCGTAATTTTTTATCCTCTCCTCACCTCAAAAAAACTTCTCAGTATTTCCCTGCACTGAACGTCCATAACTCCGCCCATTACATTACAATTGTGGTTCAGCGATTTATTATTTGTAACATTGAGCACGCTTCCGCATGCGCCGCTTTTCAGATCATAAGCTCCAAAGAATAGATTTTCTATCTTTGACAGCACGATCGCTCCGGCGCACATAGCGCAGGGTTCAAGTGTAACATACATCGAACACCCCGCAAGCTGCTTTGAATGAAGATATTCCGCAGCAGCGGTAATCGCGATTATTTCTGCATGCGCGGTAGGATCCTTCAGCGTTTCAACCTGATTGTGTGTCTTTGCGATTATTGAATTCTGGAAAACAATGACACATCCTACCGGAATTTCTTCCTTGTCAAAAGCTTTCTCCGCTTCCTTAAAAGCGTAGTTCATATAAATTTCATGCTGGGTCATTAAACAAAAAATTATTTTTTGATAGTATTTTTCAGACTGTCATTCTGCTGTGAACTGACTTTATTGGTCATGATCCTGATAAGCTCTTTGAAGCTTACAAATTTGTAACCAAGCTTTTTCATTTTGTAAACCTTCTCATCATATCCTGCAAACTCAGACGGAGTGAATCTTAACGAGTAGAATAAATATTTTTTACCGGCATTGGTTTTATTAATAATGTCTTCAAAGAGCAGATCGACTTTAGAATCAGTTTTTTTAAATGCAGAAAAGATGGTATCACCGTAAACGCCAAGATTATTTTTTAAGAATTCATTTGATACCAATTCATATAATTCCGGTGAGACATTCCTTCCGGTAAGGATCACACCCGAAGCAGATGAAAAGCTCAGAGAAAGAGATCTTATTTTTGACTTCAGAGATTTTTCCTTCATACCTGTATTAAAATCCGCCTGAATGTCATCATCATCACCAATTGAAAGTCCGAGCAAATAATCTTTACCTGATCCTGTAATGAGTGACTGATAATCCGCTTTGTCATTTCGAAGAGGCATCAAAACGGACAACTGTTCAGTCGAGCTCAAAATTCTTTCCGCATCTGTGATCGGTTCGGAATCAATACTGTCAAGAACTATACTAACATGAGAAGCATATCTTCGTGCGGAATCAGTGTAAATGAAATTTAGCTTTCCTGTTTGATATAGAATGCTGTCCTTCTTGGAAAAAATGCTGATAACAAGATTTTTAGTACGCGGATCTTCGGTGACTCTATCCGTGAGATTGTATTTTTGTAAAATGTTGCTGATCTCATAATTCAATTCGATCGCAGCCAGATCAACGGGTATAAGCACTTCCCTGTTAATGATAAAATCCTTCTCCTTCGTCTCTTTGCCTTTGACAACAGGTGCTTTGATCCATTCCTTTTTTATTCCGAAGGTAGACAGTACCGAATCAATGTCACGGTTTAATTTATCTTTTACATTTTCATTTGTTTGGTTTACAATTATTTCTGTCTCCATTTTTTCCGAAGACAAGTAGAAGAAAAGTAAAGCAATAAAAACTATGCAAAGTATCCCGGCTATAATAATTTTAAATTGGTTTGTCATTTACTGTAATTCATATATTGATGCCGGCTGAAACATTCATGATTATTTCCTTCGCGTTAAGAACTTTATCGGTATTCAGAACTTTAACCGCATCGTCTACATAATCTTCCTTCCTCATTCCGACAAGTATGCAGTCAACGCCTTTTACAGATTTTAAAATAAGAATCGTCTTCTGCGAAAGTGTGAGGCTTTGAAATTTTGCGTCGAGATTGACATCTATCAGATTGTGGATCACACGGCTTCTCTTTTCTGCCCGAAGCTTATAGTAGTTGCTTACAAAATTCAAAAGCTTATAGCATTCCTTTATATACCTGTTGAAAAAATCCTTTGCGTTCTCATCGGAAATTTTTGTTTCAACAAAGTTAATCAGGAAGTCGATTCTCGGAACGAACACCTGCGATACGACATCATTATAATGTTCGATGCTCCCGAAGAACTTCCAGTTCTCATCTATGGTCTTTCCAAAGTTAAGATTTTTTTTAAGTTTGAGATGCTCTTCGTCAGTCAAGTCTTCATTCGCGGTCTTTTCCGTAAGAAAATCATCTTCCATTAAAGTGACAAGCTTCATTTGTTTGATAAAATCTTTTTCTTCAAATGCTTCAGCTTTGAAATCAGCAAGCCTTACCATGCCTGTGGAAGTGATCGCGTTCAGAGGGCGGTTGATCAGCACTTTAATGCCTGATCGTTCCGAAAGTTCAAGGACGGTTTCAGTATTGTTGATCTGGTTCATTACGCTGACGGCTCCGGTTTCAAAGAGATTAAAAGGAAGCTGAATGAATTTGAAATGATTGTCGTCTGAGATTGAATTGGCTATGTTGATGATACGTTCAAGCGATGTGAATTCATAATTATCGGAGTAATCAGGAAAAGTATTCGATGAAATGCCGTATGATTTTATTATCCCTTCCTTTACCTTGTCTTCAAGAAATACAAATGCTTTTCGGATTCTTTCATAATAAATTTCACGCGCATCACTAATGCTGACTCCGTCTCCCTTTTCCCACTTCAAATAATACTCCGGATTATGAAGCAGATAGACATCTGCATAATTTTGTTTAAGTCTTCCAAGCTGAGACCTGATCTGATCCTCCAAAAACTCCGGCTCAATGCAATGCCAGAGCCCTTCTGATAACTCCACTACCTCTTTGAAACCGGCACCATCAGTTTTCAACTTTAATGCATTGCGATAATTTTGTCCCTGGATATAACCGCCTTTTGTGACAAGAATTATTTCATCTCTTATAATTTTATTTTCTGAGATCAGATCATTGAGAACATTCCCTACAAGCGTTTCACTTCGCCCGTCAGTATAATTAGCTGAAGTATCTATTACATTAACTCCACTGAGCAATGATCTGCTTAGCGCGTCGTAATGGTCCTTAAAATTATAATCAACTCTGTAACATCCAAATCCAATTGATGAAAGCTTCATTTATTTTTTTGAAAGCAAATTAATTATATTAATGTCCGATAAAAAGTCTATTGAAATAATGTATTTATAATTTGATTCAGTTAAGTTACTTTTGAAAAACCAAAAACGTCTGTTGGAATT
>Ga0163153_10000787_pt1 | contig 53181 bp, 34 predicted proteins | sample OliLakLV19MP6IB1_FD_148629 | JGI IMG/M metagenome (GOLD analysis project Ga0163153, IMG submission 148629) | Freshwater microbial mat bacterial communities from Lake Vanda, McMurdo Dry Valleys, Antarctica - Oligotrophic Lake LV.19.MP6.IB-1 | ecosystem: Environmental > Aquatic > Freshwater >... | reverse complement strand
ACTTTTAACTTTTAACTTTCAACTTTTAACTTTCAACTTTTAACTTTTAACTTTTAACTTTCAACTTTTAACTTTTAACTTTTAACTTTTAACTTTTAACATTTAACATTTAACATTCTCCGTCTCACTCCTGATCTCTTCTTCAATTGAAACCTGTATATCATAGATCTTCTTATAAAATCCTTCATTCTTCACAAGTTCATCATGTGTTCCTTCTTCTATAATATTACCTTTGTTCAGTACTATTATCCTGTCACAATCCTGAATGGAAGTGATCCTGTGCGCGATTATGAATGTTGTCTTACCTTTCATAAGCTTTCTTAGTGACTTTTGAATTTCATATTCAGTTTCAGAGTCAACCGCCGATGTAGAATCATCAAGTATTAGAATGTCGGGATCCTTTAAAAGTGTTCTTGCTATTGTCACCCTCTGCTTTTGTCCACCGGAAAGAGTCACACCTTTTTCACCGAGTATGGTTTCGTATGAATCAGGGAATACTTCCGTAATAATTTCATGTATGTTAGCTGCCTTCGCGGCATCGATCACTTCATCTATATGTGAACCCGGACTAGCGTAAGAAATATTATCCTTAATAGTTGTCGAAAAAAGAAATGGCTTCTGAAGCACAACTCCAAATCTGCTTCTCAGATATTCCTTTGAATAAGTTGAAATCTCTTTTCCGTCAACTAATATGCTTCCTGAATCCGGATCAAAGAATCTCATCAGTAGTGAAATTATAGTTGTCTTACCGGCTCCCGTTGGTCCGAGTAATGCTATCTTTTCACCCGGCATTGCCTTGAAGCTGATGTTATTTAGGACCCGGTGCTTTTCATCTTCTTCATATTTAAATGAGACATTCCTGAATTCGATCTCACCATTAAGCTTTATATCTGAATAAGTTTTGCCCGAGTAATCTTCAGTTTCAGTATCAAGTATCGAGAATAATCTTTTAATCGCGACCGTTGCCATTCCCATCTCGCTGACTATCTGCCCTATTCTTCTCATTGGCCATGCGACAAGCATCGAGTATGTATAAAACGCCGCGTATTCACCTATGGATAATTGATTGCTCAAAGTCAGATATCCGCCGAAGAACATTGATATCGCAAGCTGGAAATGTACCAGCAGATCGGATGCCGGCCAGAACATCCTATGAAGCTTCAGCAGCTTCAATCCCCACTTTCTCTTCTCTTCATTTTGTTTCGTGAATTTATCTATCTCGTAATCTTCCTTCGCGAATGCTTTCACTACTCTTATGCCTGATAGATTTTCCTGTACAATTATTGAAAGCTTATCCTGTTCCTTCTCGTGTTCATTCCATATCTGACTTTCCTTTTTGAAAAATACTATCGAGCCGATACCTATCACCGGCACAAATATTATCGCTACAAACGCGTATGTCAGATTTACCGAAGCCATCATCAGGAATGCACCCACAAATAGAGCGCTCAGTCTTACTACTTCGACCACCTGGGTTGCCGCGAAGTTTCTCACAGTCTCGACATCTCCCGTACATCTTTGTATCAGTTCACCTGTCGGGGTCTTTGAATGGTAAGCAAGTGGCAATGCCTGAATGTGTGAGAACAATCTGTCTCTTAAATGCTTGGTCGCCTTCTCTGTCGATGAAGCTGTTATCGCGCTTGATGAAAATGAGAATATTCCACGAAGGAGTGATATTACCAGAAATATTACTCCGAGTGATATCAAAACTATCTGGAGATTTTCCATTTTCAGATCGGGTATCACCGAATACAAAAATTTGGTTACCGGATCCTCCGCCTGTGCTACTACCTTACCCCCGCTCTGAAAAAATACTACAACCTGATCCACAGCGATCTGAAGCACCCTGGGCTCAAACAACCTGATGAAGGTTGAAAGAATAAGCATACCACTGGAAAGTATATAGAAAAATTTCCATTTTCCTAATATTTGGAATAGTTTCTTAATATTGATCATGATTTGTATCTGAAAGATTGATTAAAGAATTAGTTTGTACTTTAATTGGCTCAATTCTGTATTCGCTGAGGGTGTGAAACGTATAAAAAAAAACCGCGAATACTTTTGATATCCGCGGTTTTTAAACTCTTATATTTAACTGAAGTTATATTATTTCCCTCCGGTTAAACCACGGATACTCAATTCTATCCACACAGTCAAAAGACGGTGTCATGATAGCGGTATTATATTTGATTAAGTTAATTTTTATCATTGGATTTAAATTTGAATATTACCTTTCGTGATATGATTAATTGATCCGTGAATTTTGGTTTACAAAATTACGAATGTTAATCTTAAAATGCAAGTTTCCCGTAACTTTTTTTTAAGAAAATTTTACATAATATGTATACAATGTGGGAAGTTAAAAGTTAAAAGTTAAAAGTTAAAAGTTCACGCCGTTGTTCGGTGTTCTAAAAAGTTACTGAAGAAATTAGAAGAAAGAAAAATATCTTATGTAACTTTTTGGTCACCAACAACAAACATCTCATCGCTTGCGGACTTTTGTCATTATAAACTACTTCGTTTCGATTCACATGGATGACCCAGAGGGTACCCCTGCTTAAAGAGTGCGGGAATGACAGGCGGGGCACTTTATAACGTATACTTTATGAACTTTACTACAAAATAAAAATTGAACATTGCACATTTACAATTGACCATTGTTTATTTACAAGCGCCGCGATTCTCCTCAAGCACATTATGCAAACTATAAAAATAAGTATTTATACTAATTCACTTTTTAATTTCTTATCATTATTTTAAAGTAAGAATAAAGAATACTTCTTCATTGTATCCGTGTAAGCGGAGTTTAAAGAACGATCTCTCTCTAAACGGAATACCTGTGCTTAAGCTCTTTCATGCTTTTCCTTCAGGAATTCACAAAAGTGAGAGATTGTTTTTTTTTATTTATAGAGGGAAGAGTTGGATCAATCCGAAGTTATTGTTCTTCACCGTTGCTTGCAGAAGTTTAATTAAATATTCCTCAACTTGTAACTTGTAACTTTCCAACTTTCCAACTTTCAACTTTCAACTCTCCGTCTGTATGCTTTCAAGATTACTGTCAGTATACTTCTGATAAAAATAAACAGCAATTATTCCAATCAGTACCGCAAACCAAAGCGTCGCAACTCTTATTATGAATGTTGATGCCACTGAAACATCTCTTGGTATATTAAGAAGAATAAGTAATCCGGTCAGTGAGGCTTCCGTAACTCCCAGTCCGCCGGGCAGCATTGCTATCGAACCGACTATCGTTGAAAAACCGTAAATAAATACCGCACTCATGATGCTTACATTTACATCCGTTATTGATGAATAAACCTTCAGGACCACATACAATCCAAGACATTCCATAAACCATGCAACGGCGCTGACTGCCACCGCAATTATCAACGGTTTGATTTTCACCAATATATAAATACTCTCGTATGCTTCCTGAAATTTTCCCGCTATCTTATGAAGAAATTTTATTTTCTCAAGGTATGAGATTATTCCGAGTGAGATCTTCCTTGAACTGATCAGTATTACTCCAAGTATAAAAAACAAACCCACTCCTATTATCAGCTCTTTACCATAATCAAATACAAATGCTCCTGCTATGCATAGCAAAACAATTGAAATGAAATCTGTCAACCTCTCGGCAATAATGATTGGAGCTGATCTGCTGACAGGTGTCCCGTTCTCTTCACGCACCAGATACGACTTCAGAACTTCTCCCATTTTTCCCGGTGTGACACTCATCACAAAGGTGGACATGAAGATAAGAAAACTTGCCTTCACCGTAAGGTTGATATCAAGAAGCTTTCTGTAATATTCCCATTTATAAAATCTTATGATGTAGTTTGCGAATGATAACGCGAGGACGAGAGGAAAGTAAAGCCAGTTGAATTCGCCGAAGGTCTTGATCAGCTTGTCAAAGTCAGCGTAGATGCTGAACGCGAGAAACACGATCGCTCCGAAGGCGACAGAGATCAGTATCTTTTTTTTGTACTTCTTAAACAATTTTACCGAGCGTTTTGTAAAGTCTTAAAAGCGGCATTCCCATTATATTATAATAGTCACCCAAAATCTTCTCAATGAAAAGGCATCCGAAGCCATCCTGAATCCCGTAAGCTCCGGCTTTATCCAATGGATCATATTTCTCTACATAATAAGTGATCTCGTCTTCACTCAGTTTCCTGAAATGAACTACTGTCTTCTCATAATCAAAAATTTCTTTTCCGTTCTTTATATTAATGACGTTAATACCGGTATACACAGTGTGCTTTTTATTGCTCAGCTTTCTTAAAAATCTTTTCGCTTCTTCCTGATCTTTCGGCTTGTTGAATATTTTGCCGTCCATCGATACAACTGTATCAGCGCCGATCACAATTTCTTTTTTGTAATCGAGAGCAACTTTTCTCGATTTTGAAAGCGCATTATATTTTACAAGCTTCAACGGATTATGATCCCTGTCATCAAGTTCTGTAATGTTACTGTCAACAGAAATAAAGTTAAGTCCGATCTGTCTCAGAAGCTGAATTCTTCGCGGGGACTGTGAAGCCAGTACGTATGGTTGGTTAAGGATCTTTTCTGTATTGTTCAATAGTGTTGTATGCTAAAATTATTTTTAAAAAATGTTTTTGTAATCGCTATAAACTTTGAAACATGAACACATTTATGAATTCAATTCCATTATCTTAGAGACTGCATCTTCCTTCTTCACAATTATCCTTTCACCGTTACTTCTTATCTTGATCTCAACGTTGCCTGCCTTCATATTCTTTTCTCCGATTATAAGCTGAAGAGGGATCCCTATCAGATCAGCATCATTAAATTTAACTCCGGGTCGTAGATCCGGTCTGTCATCAAACAGAACCTCAACATTTTTGCTGTTGAGCTCTTTATAAAGTTCTTCGCAAAAAGTCTTTATCTCTTCATTTCCCTGATTCAGCGAGATAAGTATTACATCAAAAGGAGCAATCTCTCCTTTCCATATTATTCCCTTTTCATCATTACTCTGCTCAATGAATGACGCGGCAGTCCGCTCTACACCGATGCCGTAACTTCCCATTATGATCGGATTCTCCTTGCCTTCAGCGTCAAGAAATTTCGCGCCGAGAGCTTCAGCATATTTTGTACCGAGCTTAAAGATATGTCCGACTTCAATTGCTTTGGTGATCTTCAATTTACTCTTCTTATCGATCGTGTCTTCGCCTTCCCTTACTGTTCTGAGATCCTTGTATTCAATTCCCTGCACATCGCGTTTGAGATCAATGTTCCTGTAATGGTAATCATTTTTATTAGCACCGCTGATAAGCTCATCAGAATCCTCCAGAAGTAGATCTGCAATGATCTTAATTTTTTTATTCTTCAATCCTATAGGACCGATCGAGCCGGCGTCAGCACCTGAAATTTCAGCAAGCTCTTCACTGTGTGCCGCCCTGATATTGATCCCGAAGTAATTCTGAAGCTTTGATTCGTTCACTTCATCATCCCCGCACACAAGCACCAATACGAATTCATTTCCTTCTTTCTTAACATTGACAAACACTCTCGACTTTGCAAGGCGTGATTTATCATTTGTCTTAACAAATTCCGCGAGCTCATCTATTGTTTTAATATCAGGTGTATGAAATTCTTCCGGCTTAAGATCTGAATTTTTTCTTTCAACTTTATTCTTAAATGAAACAGCTACTTCAATATTTGATGCATACTTTTTATCTTCGCTTACTGCAATGTTATCCTCGCCGGCTGCCGCAGGCACCATAAACTCTTCCGAAGCGCTCCCGCCCATTGCTCCGCTGTGTGCTGACACAACTACAAAATCCAGCCCGCACCTTGTAAAAATATTTCTGTATGCCTTTGCCATATTATCGTAAGCTTTATCAAGTCCTTCCCAGGTAGCATCAAGAGAGTATGCATCTTTCATTGTGAATTGTCTGCCTCTTAAGACTCCGCCCCGGGGACGCTCTTCATTCCGGAATTTTGATTGTATCTGATACCAGACCTGCGGAAAGTCCTTGTAAGAAATTAAATTCGGTTTTGCTATGGAAGTAAAAACTTCTTCGTGTGTGGGACAGAGCACAAGGTCCCTGTTCTTTATTCTAAACATAAGATCACCGTAATCTTCAAGTCGTCCTGTTTCTGACCAAAGCTCGCTTGGAGAAATTGCGGGAAGGTAAAATTCATTTCCACCGATTGCGTTCATCTCTTCGCGGATGATGTTCTCAACTTTCCGGAATACTCTTAATCCTAATGGAAGAGCAGAGTAAACTCCCGAAGTCAATTGCCTTATCATACCTGATCGAATCATTAATCTGTGTGAAACAACGATAGCATCAGCGGGTTCTTCCTTTACTGTCGGAAGAAAAAATTGCGTTAATCTCATAAAATTTTAATAAGCTACAAATATAAAAATGACTGCCGTCTATTACAATTCTATTTGAAGTGAAATTAGTTTGATATTTCAGGATTAAATATTTAAGTTAGAATAACCAACGTCAGAGTCTCCCCGATTTATCGGGGGACTCTGACGATCAATAAATCAACTCGACATTATAAACTCCTGCTCCAATAATGTAATTCGAAGCACTTGAATGTTTATAATCCTCAGGTTTTTCAGAAAGCATCCATTTAGGTGTGCAGGGATTGTTATGTATGTAGTTTAGCTTTTCCCGGTATAAGGCAGCATTCACCATTTCCTTACAGTCAAATCTGTCTGTAAAAATTCTATGCAAAGCTCCCTTTTTAGTTTCAGCAGCATCAGAAAATATGTTTAACAAATCTGTTCGACTATCTTCTTCAAGAAAATCCACTATTCCATAGGCTTGAAATCTTTTAGCGTTTTGAATTAACTTCGACGGATCCGGTGAATATTCGGAAATGTATAATAATAAGTGAACATGATTGGGCATGAGAACATAACCATGAATTCTATTGTCGTAGTGCTCCTTCAAATAGTCAAACCATTTATAGACAAGATTATAATATTTTTCATCTGTAAATACTTTGATCCATCTGAATATTGTGCAAGTTATAAAATAAATTCCTCCCGGAATAAACTCCCGTACTCTTGTAGCCATCAAATCCTCCTTTTAAAATAATTAGAAAACAAAGTTATTCTATCCAATTTAAACTTTCAATCGTGTTAATCCGTCAGAGTCCCCCGATAAATCGGGGAGACTCTGACGGGGGTTTATAAAAATGACTGCCGTCTATTACAATTCTATTTGAAGTGAAATTAGTTTGATATTTCAGTACTAAATATTTAAGTTATAATTAAAAGGAAATACATTATGAACCTCTCTTCAAATTTTATCACTTTTTTAATTTTCAATTTAGTTTTTATATTCAACATCTCATTTTCACAATGGACAATAATCCGGAATGTTGCTAATGAAGAACTATACTCTATAGATTTTGAAAATTCAGTAACCGGGTATGCCGGAGGCTCGACACCATCCGTGGGAACTGTTGTTATAAAAACCACAGATTCCGGTTTAACATGGAATTATGTAAGAAATACAAATGACGGTGATCGAATTGAATGTATCGCTAACCCTGTTCACCAAACTGTATATGCAGGAAGTTTTTACGGAAAAATTTATAAATCTACTGACGGAGGAAATACGTGGACAACCAGACAAATTATATCCGGCAAAAATTCAAGAATTTTAAAAATCAATTTCGCTAATGCTCTCACCGGATGGATTAGCACTGAAAGAGGATATTTCAGAACTAACGATGGTGGAAATGGCTGGGCTTATATTTCCCTGAACTATTCACCATTCCTCGCACATGCCATGTTTTTCTTTGAAAATACCCAAACCGGATTTGTGTGTTCGAATCAGAATATTTACAGGACAACTGACGGTGGTAATTCCTACTCAAATGTATTTAACCATAACACCGGCGAAAGGATAACTTCAATTAAGTTTATTAATGAAAATACCGGTTGGGCTTGCGGCTATCACCGCTTAGTTATAAAAACAACAAACAATGGTATCAATTGGAATCTCATAAGTATGGATAGTATTCAGGTAAAATGTCACGATTTGGTTTTCAATGCCGATTTTGCGAATGACCGTGTAGGATACCTGGTTGGACAACGATTTTGCGGAGGTATATGGGGAACAAGTTTTGAAAAATTGTTCCGAAAAACAACAGATGGTGGAAACAGTTGGAACTATGTATTTTTTAATTCAGGTTTAGATGCAATTCAGGATATAAAATTTGTAGATAGTATTAAAGCTTTTGCTGTAGGTTTTTATGGCAGGATCTTAAGAAATGATTATGCAGGACTTACAGAGATAAACCACAACTCTCTTCAATCTGGCAAAGATTTTTCATTATCCCAAAATTATCCAAACCCGTTTAATCCTTCTTCAATTATAAAATATGATTTACCGGTTAAGAGTCGAGTGACTCTGACAATTTATAATGCATTGGGAAAAGAGATTGAAATGCTTGTTGATGAGGTTAAAAACCCCGGCACTTATTCAGTTAAGTTCGACGGCAGCGATCTTCCGAGCGGAATGTATTTTTATAAACTGACAGCGGGAGAGTTTACCATGACAAAAAGAATGATATTTTTAAAATAAAATTTAAAATTTCATGAGAATAAAGACCACTTACTACTTTTTATTATTAATATTTTTTTTGGGAACAGTTAAAGCGTTTGCCTGGGATACTACTGCGGCAAAATTCTACCCGCTCAATATTGGGAATAGTTATACATTCGGACACATGAGTCTTGGTTTTAATTGTGACCCTTACCAAACTTATGCTAAACACAAAATTATCATCACTGATTATACCCTCAGACCAAACGGGAAAAAATATTACAAATTTCAGAATTGGTTTATAACTAACGGACAACAACCGTCATGGTCTTACCAGAGAATTGATTCTGTTTCCATGAATGTGTATGCATATGATTCAGTGAACAATTCTGATTATCTGCTTGATAGCTTACTTGCCGGTTCTGACAACCCGTTTAAAGGAAACAGATTTAATTATTCTAATTTGAACGGATATTGTTATGTAGTGCAATCAGGAGAGCTGTTCGGACAGACAAGAGTTTTCAAGCGGTTAAGATCAACTTTACTTGGTCCGATATCTGCTTACTACTCATTAGCTGAAGGAATTGGTTTTATTGGGTACTCATCTTGTGAAGTCGGTTCAGGCGAATCTTATTTTCTAACGGGCTGTGTAATAGGCGGCACTGTTTACGGTGATACAACAATGACTTCAGTTGAACTTGTGGGTACTGAAATACCTGAAGTATATTCCTTATCCCAAAATTATCCAAACCCGTTCAATCCTTTTACAATTATAAAATATGATTTACCGGTTAAGAGTCGAGTGACTCTGACAATTTATAATGCATTGGGAAAAGAGATTGCAGCGCTTGTTGATGAAGCTAAAAACCGCGGCACTTATTCGGTTGAGTTCGATGGCAGCGATCTTCCGAGCGGAATATATTTTTATGCACTGACAGCGGGAGAGTTTACCATTACAAAAAGAATGATATTGTTAAAATAAAATTTAACAAAATCTTAAAGCAAACTAAAAAGCAATTTTATTATATTATGGAAAATTTAAAAATTGCTTGAGTAAAAAAATACTAATTCTTTGTACAGGAAATTCATGCAGAAGCCAGATGGCTGAAGGTTTTCTGAAGAGTTTCGGACCTGAACTTGAGGTCTTTTCCGCAGGAACAAATCCCGCCAAGAAAGTAAATCCCAATGCTGTAAAGGTCATGAAGGAAGAAGGCATCGACATTTCGGGAAATAAATCAAAAGATGTTTCGATATTTCTGGATGGCTCCTTCGATTATGTAATTACCGTATGCGATAACGCAAAAGAAACATGTCCCGTCTTTAATGGAAAGGTTAAGCGCAAACTTCATCTCGGCTTTGTTGATCCTGCCGATGCCAAAGGCACTTCCGAAAAAATATTATCTGAATACCGTGAAGTAAGGGATGAAATTAAAATTGCTTTCAAACAGCTTTATGATACTAAATTGAAATAAAGTTGCTTATGAAATTAAAACTGAAACATGTCAGCTTAAAACAAAGTCTCTGATCTCTGAAAACATTATTGCTGCTGAGTCTTTAGAAGATCATTTAAGTCGGAATACTTTTTAAGATAATCCATGTTGCTTGCCCTGATCACCTCGTAAGCTTCTTCCCTGCCATAAACTCCTGCGATCTCAACTTTCTTAGACCCTTCTTCAGGTCCTTCCTTGTAAGTAAGGAAATAATGTTTAAGCCTGTCGATGAAGGAATCCGAGCAATCCGAAATATCCTTCCATTTACTGAATATCGCATCACCTTTCATGATCGCGATGATCTTATCATCCGCTTCCTTATCATCTATAAGACGCAGACCGCCGATCGGTATCGCCTGCAAAAGTATGTTACTATGATTGAGAACCTTCTCGGTGATCACGCAAATATCAAGAGGGTCATTGTCACCGATAATTTTTTTCTTTCCGGTTTTATCCATACATATTTTCGCTACATTTTCCGAACAAAGTGTCTGAGGAATGAATCCATAAGGTGTCGGACAAATATTGGAATATTTCTGCGGACGGTCAACCTTCAGATAACCACTTTGCTTTTCTATTTCATACTTTACCGTATCCGTCGGAACGATCTCTATGTAAGTCGTTACAACAGCGGGAAAATCATTACCTATGGGCACTCCGTGCCAGGGATGTGATTTCATGAGCAGACGTATCTTGCTCCAAATATCATTTAAAATTGATTCACTCATTTATTTTATTTTGAAATATATTCAAGGGACTTGCGGATTATTTCTTCTGTGGTAAGCTTTATGCTTTCATTCTGCTTCAGCACTTCTCTTATTATTTTCTCGGCTTCACCTCTCAGGTATCCGAGATTCATAAGCGCATTCATCGCTTCATATCTTGTACTGTCGGCGGAGGAAACCGCCATATCTTCATACTGGTCAATATCTTTATCGATCTTGTAGATCTTATCTCTTAAGGTCAATGATATAAGTTCAAGTTTTTTTGAACCTATTCCCGGGATCTTTATATGAGCTGAGCTTGGGGAATTACTGATAAGACTTATTATCTCTTCAAAGGACAGATGCGTTAAAATTCCGTGAGCGATCTTTGTTCCAATTCCGCTGACAGAGATCAGAAGCTTATAAATTTCTTTTTCCTTTTCATCTATGAATCCGAATAGCTGCAATGAATTTTCTTTTACATCAAGATGTGTTATGACAGTGTATTCTGAATTTATTTCTGTAAGCTTCTCTGAAGTTTTTTTTGAAATGAAAACATGGTATCCCACTCCGTTTACATCGAGAATTACCTGGTTCTTGTTCTTATGAATTAGTTTTCCCCGGAGTAAAGAGATCATTCTCTTAAATAATTATCCTTTCCGGATTTTGTTCCGCGAAATATTTCCAGGAATTACTTTTCCTCCCGTTGCTTCCTGTGGGAATCAAATTCTGATTATTAAAATAATGGCACAGCGCAACAGCGATAGCATCAGAAGAATCAGTCATCATAATTAGTTCTTTAAGAGACAATATCGACTTCACCATGTATTGAACCTGCTCCTTTGATGAAGCTCCGTTTCCGGTTACTGATTTTTTAATTTCCCTCGGTGAATATTCTGAGATGGTGAGATTTGAATTTAGCGCTGCAATTATGGCGACTCCCCTTGCTTGTCCAAGCTTGAGAGTTGACTGAATGTTCTTTCCGTAAAATGCGGTTTCAATTGCGAATTGGGACGGCTTGTATTTTGCTATACATTGAAGACATTCATCGTAGATTTTTTTGAGACGATCAGGCAGCGAATCTTTTGAATTAAGATTTATGCAGTCGTAGTGAACAAGATATATTCCCTCATTGCTGTAATCAACAATGCCTATTCCTGTTACCGCTGTCCCCGGATCAATACCTATTATTCTCATTATGAATATGAAAATTTACTCAACGAAATCAGCATTAGTATAAACATTCTGAACGTCATCATTCTCTTCTACGGCTTCAATGCATCTGAACACTTCCTCTCCGCTTTTGCCTTCTACTGCTATAAGATCTTTTGCAATATACTGAAGAGAAGCGCTTTCTGTTTTATAACCTTTCTCTTCAACTGACTTTCTTACTTTTTCAAAATTTTCAATCGTAGTTATTACTTCAAAATAATCCCCTTCCGGCTTCAGATCATCAGCGCCCGCATCAAGTATCACTTCCATCAGCTCATCTTCTTTCACATTTTCTTTCTCAACATTGATCACACCTTTGCGCTCAAACATCCACGCGACCGATCCCGACTCTCCGAGATTTCCGTTGTTTTTGGAAATTGTGTGACGAAGCTCTGCAACAGTTCTGTTCTTATTATCGGTTACGCTTTCGATCAGCATAGCGATTCCGTTTGGAGCGTAAGCTTCATAGGTCATCTCTTCATATCTGACGCCTTCAAGCTCTCCCGTTCCTTTTTTTATTCCCCGGGTAATGTTTTCCTGAGGCATGTTATTGCTCTTTGCAGTCTGTATCGCAAGCCGCAGTCTTGGATTAGCATCCGGATCACCCCCGCCGTCTCTGGCTGAAATTGTTATCTCTTTAATTATTTTAGTAAAAACTCTACCTCTTGCGGAATCAGTTGCCGCTTTCTTTCTTTTGATTGTTGCCCACTTGGAATGACCTGACATTTAAATGTAAATTTATAAATTTTAAATTATGCTTTAATAATTATTTTCAATTTTTAACTTTCAACTTTCAATTTTCAATTTTCAACTTTCAACTTTCAACTTTTAACTAAGCTTCATATCTCTGATCCTAAGCTTGGTATATTCCCTGCCATTCCAGACATTCTTATCCACCGAGTAACATATATCGACAAAATTTCCGGACACTATAACTTCCTTAAACTCTAAAGAATTAAAGAACACCGCTTCAAAGACTTTCTTTGTTTCATTTTCCCTTACTTTAAAAATATGTGTGTTTGCCTTTGCAAAACGGACATCACCAATTATCTGAACATCCTTTGTAACAAATACCGGCATCATGTTTTCCGGACCAAAAGGTTCAAAAAAAGTAATGATCTTTATGAACTGATCTGTCAGCTCATCGAATGTTATCTCCGCATCATATTCAAGCTCAGGAATAAGCTGTTCATCTGTAATTTCCTTTGAAGCAATTTCATTGAAGGACTTCTTAAATTCCTCAACATTGTGAAGCTCAAGCTCAAGACCTGCCGCATGAAAGTGTCCGCCGAACTGTATGAGTTTATCCTCACATTGCTTTAGCGCTTCATAAATATTAAACGAGTTAATGCTCCGCGCGCTTCCTTTAGCAACACCGTTAACCGTGGTAAGCACTATTGAGGGCAGATTATATTTTTCAACAAGACGCGCAGCCACAATACCGATGACACCGGGATGCCAGGTCTCATTATGAATAATAATGGAATTCTGACACTTGATTTCCAATGTCTCTTCAAAGATCTTAAAGGCATCATCTGTAATTGTCTTGTCTATCTCTCTTCTGTTCTGATTTTCGTCATTAAGAATAAACGCAAACTCTTTTATCTTTTCATCATCTTCACAGGTCAGAAGTTCAACTGCTCTCCTTGCATCCCCAAGACGCCCTACTGCGTTTATCCTCGGAGCAAGCGTGAATACAATGTTACTTGTATTAAGGTTACCTACTTTAAGACCGCTCGATTCGATCAGTACTTTTAATGAGAGGCGTGGATTTGAATTAATTAAATTGAATCCTTCTCTGACAAGTATCCTGTTCTCATCAACGAGCGGAACAATGTCCGAAGCTGTTGCAATGGCGACAAGATCGATCAGTGAATTTGGAAGATCCGGCTTTCCGAGTTTTGCTGCAACTCTCTGCGCAAGCTTAAATGCAACTCCGGCTCCGCAAAGATATTTAAAAGGATAATCATCGTCAACCCGCAGCGGATCCATCACAGCAAAAGCTTCCGGAATGACTTCCGGCGGATGATGGTGATCACAGATTATAAAATCTATTCCGAGTGACTTGGCATACTCTATCTTTTCAAAGGCAGTTATACCGCAGTCAATTGAAACTATTAAATTAATTTTTTTTTCTTTAGCGATATTGATCGACTTGATGGAAATACCATAGCCTTCGATGATTCTGTCAGGAATGTAAACGTCCGGATCAAGATCGAAATTTTTTTGAAGGAAGAGATAAAACATCGATACACCGCACGTCCCGTCAACATCATAATCGCCGAGTATCATTATCTTTTCCTTATTGTTAATGGCTTCGATGATCCTGCCCGCTGCTTTGTCGCAGTCTTTCATCAATGCGGGATCGTATAGCTTATCAATGGAAGGACGGAAAAATTTGAGTACCTTTTGATAATCCGTAATTTTTCTGAAATACAGAAGCTTCAAAACAAGTTCGGGGAGCTGAACATTTGTTTTCAAAGTCCGCATCTGTTGTATAAAATTTTCTATGTTATCATCACCGGAGCTATCCTGCGAATTTACTGTCTTTAGTTTCCAAATCTTTTTCAATTTTCATCATTTTATTTTTTTGTGCTCAAAGAGGGACTCGAACCCTCACCTAAATACTTAGACTGCACCCTGAATGCAGCGCGTCTACCAGTTCCGCCATCTGAGCTTACGCGGTGAAAAATAATTATACATCATTCTAAAAACAATTTGAAAATCAATCCTCTCATGCAGAATATGTATACAATGATTTTGATTTGGGAATTGGGGTTTTGGATTTTTATGAACTTTAGGATACCTGTACTTGTGGCACATTTAAGTATACTTTGTTAGCCATAAAAATTATTCTCAAATGTGCCACAAGTAATTTTCAAGCTTTCAACTTCTTTCAACTTCTAACTTTAACATTGAAAAGCCTGTATATAAAATTTATTTTACATTAATGGATAAAAAGTATCTGGAACAAATTTTTGAGGCATCAAAGAAGAATAAAATTTTCATTATAGGTGACGTAATGCTTGACAGGTACCTGCTCGGAGATGTTACTAGGATTTCTCCCGAAGCGCCGGTGCAGGTGTTTGACATCAGGAACAGCGAGTACAGGCTCGGCGGTGCAGCAAATGTCTCCTTTAACGTAAAGACTCTCGGAGCTGATCCTTTTCTTATTGGTGTCATAGGTAATGACAGTGAAGGAAAAATTCTTATCGAGTCACTATCTGATCTCAGCATGAATACTTCCGGCTTGATCACCGAAGAATTAAGACCAACAACATGCAAGACACGGGTAATTTCCGATTCTCATCACTTGCTTCGCATTGACAGCGAATCAAAGAATGACATTACAATGGAAACTGAAGAGAAGATCCTTGAACTGCTTGAAAAGAATTGCGATGGATCGGCAATAATAATACTTCAGGATTACAATAAAGGAGTTCTGACAAAAACACTTGTTAAGAAAGTTTCTGAATTCGCGGGTAAAATGAAAATCAGGATACTTGTCGATCCCAAGTTTGAAAATTTTTTCGAGTTTAAAAATATCTATCTGTTCAAGCCGAACCGTAAAGAGCTTGAAGACGCATTCGGAAAGAAGATCAAAGGTCCGGATGATCTGGAAAATTTTGCAGAAGAACTGATGAAGAAGCTCAATTGTGAAAACATCATACTTACTCTTGGTGAGCACGGAATGATGATATTTGAGAACAGCAATGGTAAGTTTAAAAAAGAAAAAATAGGAACGAAGGCGAGAAAGGTTGCAGATGTTTCCGGCGCAGGAGATACTGTTATCTCAACAATTGCTGTTTGTCTTTCAGGCGGCGCAAGTCTGCGTGACTCTGCGATCATAGCAAACCATGCAGCCGGTTTGGTTGTCGAAGAAGTAGGCATCGTTCCTGTTCAGAAGGATAAGCTAATCGAAAATATTTTATCTTAATTATTATATAAGAGTATTTGATAACAGATATACAAAAATTCAAAGATGTAAGAAAGAAATTAAAAGCAGAGAATAAGAAAATTGTATTCACCAACGGCTGTTTCGATATTCTTCATAAGGGGCACGCAGCATATTTAAATCAGGCTAAGTCTCTCGGCGACATTCTTATCGTAGGAATAAATTCAGATTCCTCCGTCAAAAAGCTGAAAGGAAATGATCGTCCGATCAACAATGAAAACGACAGAGCTTTTCTTATAGACAATCTTAAGAGTGTTGACTATGCAATTATTTTCGGCGAAGATACGCCATACGAACTCATTAAGGAGATCGTTCCCGAGCTTCTTGTAAAAGGAGGAGACTGGAAGGAAGAAGATATTGTCGGCTCTGACATTGTGAATGCAGCCGGCGGTAAAGTTATGAGTCTGAACTATCTCGACAACTATTCCACTACGAATATTCTGAAAAAAATTTCGGATAAATAAATTCACTGCTCTTTGTCAAATGAAGTTGAAAATATAGAAACTCCAAAAAAGATCAAGCCGAAGAAAAGCTTCATTATGAGATTCTTCAAATGGACTGCTATACTTTTTGGACTGCTCATACTTTTGATCGTTGGGATCTTTATTTTCATTCAGACTGATACTTTTGACAGGATAGCACTGGGCTTCGCCCTTGACAAGATCAACGCCGGACTTGCGCCCAAAGATGCGGTCATTTACGCCGAATCGCTTGAAGGAAATCTATTCAAAGGTTTCACGCTTAAGAATGGAAGCGTTAAAGTTAAAGGTGATACTCTTCTTAAGTTTAATACAATTGAAGCAAACTATAATGTATGGCAATTGCTCGACAAGAAAATTTCCGTTCAGAATATCACTCTCCGTAACCCGCAGATCAATCTCACAAAGGTCAAAGATAAAAACGACAGTCTTAAATGGAATCTTACGTACCTTCTCGAATCCGATACGCCCGATGAAGATACTACAAAATCTGAATTCGACTGGGGCATCACTGCTGAAAGCGTGAATATTCAAAACGGATCTGTGCGCATTCTTGCTGATAAAAACTCAACTCTACCCATCCGTGATATTGTAATGCAGAAGCTTGATACTTTTGATTTTGACAGGATCGATATGAATAACCTTAATCTGAATCTTTCAGCAAAATATTTTCCGGATGAAAAAAATGTCGACATAAAAAATCTTGCATTCAATACTAACTCTGATTTTAATCTGAAAAATTTCTCAATTATTGCAAGCGTAGACGAAGAAGATTCGGTTACTTTGATCAGGGATCTTGCTGTTGTTACCGACCGGTCCGATATTAAAATAAATGAATTAAGAATTGATGATTTGAATCCGTTAGGAGGAATTGATTACGAGCATTTTGAAAATAAGCACACAAAGCTTGATCTTGATGCCGGGCTCTTCGACTTCAAAGATCTTACTTTTTTTCTGCCTGCATTGAACTTCATGGATAGTACTGTTTCACTCAGGCTTGCAGTAGAGGGAAATTACGGCAATCTTAACATTTCCGGTCTTGATCTGATATTACCTAATTCAAAATTCTCCTTTACCGGTAATGTAAAAAATCTGGATGAGCCCGTAAAGCTGTATTTTGATGTGACCGGCAAGAACTTTGAAATTGATCCGCGTGACACAAGGATCAATCTGCCCGGACTATCTATCCCTGATTACAGCTATCTTGGAAAAGTTTATATACCATCGGTTACATACAAAGGAGAGCCGGATAGATTTACATCTGACTTTGATGTCAGGAGCTCCGCGGGAAATGCTCGAGGAAATGTTTATATTGATCTCACACAGAGCGTGATAGTTTATAAAGGAGATGTCACAACAACGAATGTGAACATCGGGAAAATTGTAAAAGACAAATCACTCGAAAGCAGCATCACCGGGAATTTCGATGTGAACGCGAGAGGATTTGATTACAGGAAGATGACCGGTAAGGTTAATTACAATCTGCAGAGAACAAAATTTTTAGGTCAGAACATTACAAAGTCAGATGGAATACTTAATTTTAATAATGGTAATATCGGGCTTGATCTCTCTTACAATTCGGAAGCTGTAAATACCAGGATGAAAGGAAAAGTAAATATTTCCAATCTGAATAATATTTCTTACGATATAAAAGGTTCCGCTTCGGGACTTAACATCTCATCATTCACACAGGACAATGGTCAGAAAAGTAATTTGAATTTTGATTTTGATCTGAACGGCAGAGGCACTGACCCAAACAGCATCACCGGCAATTTTAAGATCAATATGAATGCTTCAACATTTGCAGAATACAGTATTCCGGCAACGCCGATGGATATTCAAATTGATCAGAATGGAAATGTAAAAAAACTTTCACTCAAGTCTGACTTCCTTGATCTTGACGTGGACGGAGCGATCAATGTTGATGATCTCACAAGGGTCATTGCGCAAAATATCGATAAGATAAAAAATGAGTTCACAGGTAAGATATATGCTGATTCGGTAAGACCTGTACTTGAAGGAATAAATAACTTTCCGGTAGTTTGCAGCAATCTTAACTTCAGTTATACTATTGATGCAAAAAATCTTGATCCACTTTATTCATTCACAGGAAACGATACCATAAAATTCAAAGGATATTTAAAAGGTAATCTCAGCGATAGTTGCGGCATCTTTGCCTTTAATTCCGAAGGCATCATCCGTGAGCTTGAAATGAAAGATTCTGTTTTTATTACCGACAGCGCGCTTGTAAATATAAAGATAAGAAATGACGTTGCGGGCGAACGGCTGACAAAATTTTTTGCTGACGTAGATCTCAGAACCAGTAATATTGTCGTAAGTAAAATTACTATGGATACTACTCAGCTTAAGTTTACATTCATTGATAATAAAAATGATCTCGTTCTCTGGACTAAACGTGATTCTACTATCCGTATCTTTACAGAGGTAAGCATAGAAGATTCCGCTGTCGTTACTTTCGATTCATTGTCAGTAAGATTTAATGATGTTCTTGCTACAAATAATGATAAGCTGATCGTAAAGACCGAGATCCTTGACAGCAGCATGGCATTTGATTTCAGGCAGTTCACAATTAACAGCATGGATCAAAAGCTCAATGTAAGCGGAAGATATTCACTCGATGATACCAGCAATGTAAAGATCTCAGCATCAAACATTAATCTTGGATATTATCAAAAGCTTTATTATCCGGATGTTGATACATCAGGTGCTGTAAGGGGCAGGATCAGATATGTGGATATTTATTATAAAGGAACACTTGAAAATCCTGATATCAATTTCAGCGCGACTTCCGAAATTCTGCGGTTAGGTTCTACAAAGATCGGAAGACTTGATGCGAGCGTACTTTATAAGGATGATGATTTTAAGCCGAACATAAATTTTTATAATGAGAATAATACGGGAAAGTTTTCCCTTACCGGAAATTTTCCTTATCTGAATCCTTATATCAGTGACAAGCTTGACAGTTCGCAGAGAGCAGAACGCTTAATGGATAAACAGGTAAGTCTTAACGCTGAAGCAAAAAATTTCCAGCTCAAAGTTCTTCAGCAGCTTCTTCCTTATACAGCTAATCTTGAGGGAATACTTGACGGAAAAATAAATCTTTCAGGAACACCCGAGCAGCCGCAGTTGACCGGAAACATGGATGTCAGCAAGGGAGGATTTTATGTTACCTTAACTAAAATGCTTTATAACTTCGAAGCCGGTCTCACAACAGAAAATGAAAATCTCATAATTAAGAACTCCAAGGTCTTTGTTGCTGATGAGCCGTCACGATTTATTTCAACAACGGGTTATGTGGATTTTACAGGACTGACTCTTAATGATATCAGTCTTGAAATGACGGGAGATGTAAAAGCATTTGACAAGGATAACGGCGCTACTGAGATTGGATTTTCCGGTGATCTGTGGGTTGGAAGCGGAAACCCGCGGCTTAATTTAAAAGGGAACTCGGACAGGTTTGATCTTAAAGGACAACTTGTACTGATAAAAGGAAATGTTATCTTCAATCCTTTTGTCCAGGAAGCATACAACTTATACGGGGATGATTTTCTTTACGGAGTGATCATCGATTCGCTGAGGGCTGACAGTACAAGGACGCGGGCGACTTTACTTCAAAAAAGTGACAGCATAGTTGTTCTCACCGGTCTTAATCTGAATCCATTTGAACAAATACTTTACACCAATCAGCGTAGTGATCTTAAGAAGAAGGTTAAACAGACCTCGGGAAAATTTTTTTACGATATTTTCATATCCACATCAGAAAATGTTTTTCTGAGATTTATTGTAAATGCAAAATCACAACAGGAATTTTTCGGGGAAATACAAACCGACGATCTTAACATTTATAATTACATTAATTATGAGATGAGGGGAAGAGGAACAGTGACTCTTAGTGACAGCTATTATAAATTTTTCAAAAAGTTTGATGCAACCGGCGATGTTGTTTTTAACAGCGACATCAAGAATCCGACTTTGAACATCAATGCAACATACACGGGTTACGCTTCAAACAGCTCACAGAGTAATCAGCAGAATATTGAAGACGTTACAATCGATATGAGAGTTACAGGTTACGCCTCAAATCCAATACTGACGATCTCACTTAAGAGAGGCGGGGCAACCGAGAGCGGTCCAAATGCTACAAGCGATGCAATTTCATTTTTACTGTTTGGTAAGTTTAAGGATCAGCTTTCATTCGGGGAGAGCACAAGCTTTGGTGCAAATATCGGAGCATCTTTTTTATCGAATTATGTTTCATCTTCGCTTGAAGACATATTCCCGTTTCTCATTAATACAAATCTGAATTATGTGGATTCCCAGACAGGGACAATCGCTCAGAACACCGACATTAGATTTACTGCGGCAGTCGGCGATGCAATAATAAGATTCGGCGGTCAGATATTCAAAGGTATTGCCAATACGGACATTGTAATAGATTATCCTTTGAATAAGCTTTTTAAAATGAAATCGTTATCTAATAATCTTATATTACGGCTGGAAAAGATCTATGATCCTTTTGCGGAACAAAATGACGTGGCAAATACAAACGGATCAAAGACCGGTGCAATCATTTATTACAGAATTAAATTTTAATAAATCGCGCTGCTTCCGGAAATCACCGGATCAGTAAAGGAGAAAAGAATAATCAAAGAGAAAAAATATTATAAAAAAAATAAACCGGTGCAAGAAAGCAGGACTGTCGGAGAAATTGATTTCGGGAAGGACGGAAGATTTGTCGTTAAGGTTGCCGGAAAAAATCAGGATCACTTTTTAAAGATCCGTGAAAAAGCAGTAAGAGTGAATATCGGGGACAAGGTTGAATACAAGCTTTCCAAATCAAATGAAAATCCGAATGAAACCACCGCTGATGTGATAAGGATCGTTGATCCGGGGAAAAAATTTGTAAGTGGAAGATTTGAGGATCATCAGTCTTACGGTACAGTGTTTCCGGATTCAAAAGAATTCAGGAAGGAGATCCTTGTAGCCCGTGAAGATTTCAATAAAGCTTCTGACGCTGATAAGGTTTATATCGAGATCATAAATCCTGAAGATGTTTCGAATGAGTCATCCGAACTAAGAGGGAAAGTCATTGAAGTGCTTGGTAAAAGCGGTGAAAGAGGCGCGGAAGAAAAATCAATTATAATGAAATTCAACCTTCCGACTTCATTTCCAAAGGAAGTTGAGAAAGACGCTAAAGCAATAAAGATAGAGTATGATATCAATGACAGAGTTGATCTCAGGGATAAGGTCATTTTTACGATCGATCCTGTGGATGCCAAAGATTTTGATGACGCGGTCTCAATTGAAACGCTTGAAGACGGATACATGCTCGGCGTTCATATTGCCGATGTCTCACATTACGTTACAGAAAATTCAATACTTGACACTGAAGCACTGAAGCGCGCAACAAGTGTTTATCTTGTAAAGAATGTAATACCAATGCTTCCGGAAAAATTATCTAACGACATTTGTTCGCTCAAGCCCAATGAAGACCGTCTGACATTTTCAATATTCATAAAGCTTTCCAAAAGATGCGCTCTGCAAAGCTTCGAGATCAAGAAGTCTGTTATCAACAGCAAGAGACGTTTCAGCTACGAAGAAGCGCAGGAAATAATTGAAACAAAGAAAGGCGACTTTTCAGATGAACTGCTTCTTATGTATAAGCTCAGCAAGTCAATCACTTTAAGGCGGCTAAAAGAAGAGAGTCTGGACTTTGATTCGAATGAAGTGAAATTCACATTCAACAGCAGCGGTGTGGTGGAGGATATAATTGTAAAACAACGGCTTGAGTCGATGCGTCTGATCGAGGAATTCATGCTTCTTGCAAATAAGTGCGCGACACTATTCGTTAAGGACCTCTCAAAGCAGGACAAGATGTACTATCCTTATGTTTACAGAGTGCACGATATTCCTAATAAAGAAAAAATGAAGGAGCTTTCCGAGTTTGTAAAGCAATTTGGATATAGTATAAACATCGATGATAAAAACTCGCTGAGAAAGCTATTGACGGAAATAAAAGATAAGCCGGAAGAATTCATAATCAATAATCTTCTCATCCGTTCGATGGCAAAAGCAATTTATACAACAAAAAACATCGGGCATTATGGACTGGGATTTAAGGACTACACACACTTTACTTCTCCGATCAGGCGTTATCCCGATCTCGAAGTTCATAGAATTCTTTATGATTACATTTATAATAAAAAAAATATTCTTCAGAAGGTTGAGCATTACAAGAAAGTTCTTCCTGAGATCTGCAAGCACAGCTCGGTAATGGAGCAGAATGCGGAGCAGGCAGAAAGAGAATCAATAAAGCTCATGCAGTCTGAATATATTGCCAATCACATCGGTGATGAATATGAGGGAATAATTTCAGGCATAGTTCAATTCGGAATGTTCATAGAGATCATGGATATACTCGTTGAAGGGATGGTGAGGTTCAGGGATATTGAAGATGACTATTATGACTTTGATGATAAAAAACATATTGCCAGGGGAAAAAGAAAAGGTAAAATATTCCGTGCAGGTCAGAAAGTGAAAATTAAAGTGATACGCGTAAATAAGGAAAGCAAGAAAGTGGATTTTGTTTTACTGAGCTGAAATTAATTTCTATTCGTATCTAAGCGCGTCGATAGGATTGAGCTTAGCAGCTTTGTACGCTGGATAAACTCCGAAGACAATTCCGACTACCGAACAAACGACAAGCCCGATCACAACCCAGTCGTAAGGTATTACAACGGGACTGCTCAGATATAGTCCGATCAGATTTCCTGTCAAGACTCCAAGAGCAATTCCGATTATACCTCCGATTTCACAAAGTATGATCGCTTCAATAAGAAACTGAATAAGCACACTGCTGTTCTTTGCACCAATGGCTTTTCTGATACCGATCTCCTTAGTCCTTTCGGTTACCGATACAAGCATTATGTTCATAATGCCAATGCCCGCGGCAAGCATAGCGATGAATGAAATGAAGCCCGCCCCGTATTTAAAATATTTAGTAAAGCTGTTCACCTGTGTAATAAGTGATTCATTTGAATATATCTCAAAGCTGTCAGGCTCGCCCGGCTTATCCTTTCTTATTGAGCGCATTACGCTTGTAATATTTTCAACACTTTCATTGAATGTTTCCTTGCTCGGAGCCATTATGGCAATGTTAAGTGACCTGTTATTCTTTCCGTAGATCTGCTCCATTGTTGTGATCGGCAGCAATGCAAAGTTATCATTGCTTTGTCCAAAGCCTTCGCCTTTCTTTTCAAAAACACCTATGATCTGGAATTCATTATTCTCGATGGTCATTTTTTGTCCGATCGGATTTACATTCGAATATAATCTGTCAACTATATCCATTCCTATCACAGCAACACGGCTGTTGTTTGAAAGATCTGTCTCTGTAATAAATCTTCCGAACTGCACTACCCTGTTATTACATTCCAGATACTGAGGCATTACGCCCCCGACAGTGTTATTCGGGTTTGTAGATTCCTTAGCACTCTTAAAAGTTTTTTCATAAACATAATCTTCGAGTGAAATGAATTTATAAATTGTAGCTTTATCTATAAGCCTTACTCCCTGGTCATAAGTAATGTCTTCACGGTTCCTGAATTTTCTGTTATGTCCGGGTCCGCCTACCTGAATTGCAGGATATTTTTGTATCTGATAAGTATTGCTGCCAAGCTCACTAAGTCCGCCTTCGATCCCCGCCTGAAGAGCGTTGAGCAAGGTCATGATCGCGATAATTGAAAAAACACCGATGATAATTCCCGCTAATGTAAGCGCAGCCCTGAGCTTACTCGCTCTCAGAGTGTTTATCGCTATTCTTATTAATTCAGATAAAGGCAACTTTGCTCAATTATAAATTATTAAATTGTAAATGATGAATCTTAAAAATCTACTTTATTCATATCTCAATGATTCGACAGGATCCATCTTCGCTGCATTATATGCCGGAAAAAATCCTGCAAGCACACCAAACACCAGTGATACTACAAGTCCCAGAACAATAACCCAGATCGGCATCGCAGTCGGAAGTACATACGCATCTATGATCAGGCTTATGGGAAATGAAATCAGAATTCCTATCACTCCTCCAAGCAGACATATCGCACAGGATTCAATTAAGAACTGGAAAAGGATCGTACGTCGTTTGGCACCGATTGCTTTACGGATCCCGATCTCCTTTGTCCGTTCTTTAACAGAAACAAACATGATATTTGCAATGCCCACTGAACCCACAATAAGGGATAATGAAGTTATCATTGTACCGATTATTTTTATCAGTGATGTAATGCTGTCGAATGTTGTTTTAAAAGCTTCCTGCTGGTTAACTCCAAAGTCATCTCTTTCTCCGTAGGGGATCTTCCTCGCCTTCCTCATAATTGAAATCACTTCTTCCTTTGTTTCATCCATATTGTTTATGTCACCGGCTTTAATATTAATTGACAAGGTTCTCTTGCCTCCGTACAATCTGAAAAATCTTTCGATGGGAATTATGACACGGTTATCCAGACTGAAGAGCCCAAGAAGACTTCCCTGCTTTTCACATACACCGATGATCCTGTATGAGTAAGTTCCGATTTTAATTGTCTTACCGATCGGATCTGTAGTTTCAAAGAATGCATTTTTTATATCCGTACCTATTACACAAACAGGATATCCGCCGTCAGACTCCTTTTGAGTAAAAAATCTGCCGTCATCCATATTAGTGCCGAAGGTAAGCTGATAATCTGAAGTTGTCCCTAATACAATAACATTCTCGAGAACAAGATCATTATATTTCAATGTCTTTGCAGTCTGAGCGGTAGGACACATTACCGTGGATGTCTGTGAATTTTTATTTACATAATCAAACTGTGTCATTGTAATGTCTTTCCTGTTCCTGTAAAATGACCAGTCTTCTTTACCGAACCATTCAAACTTCTGCACATAGAGAACATCAGCTCCGACAGCAGAAATGCTTTTCTCAAAAGCCCTGGTGATACCTTCGATAGCAGTCTGCATAAGTGTTACAGAAGTTATGCCTATAACAATACCGAGTGTCGCGAGAAAAGACCGCAGCTTATTAGCAGTGATCGCTTTATATGAAATGAAAAGGTTCTCTCGTATTTCGGAAAAAAAATTCATAGGTTCTAAATTAGGATTTCTTTCTTCGCGGCAATATCCATTCCTTTTTGACTCAGCTTATCGCTTTCGATGACACCATCCCTAATCTTGATAACGCGGTGAGCATGCATTGCCACATCCTCTTCATGAGTTACGATTATAATGGTATTTCCCTTTTGATTTAATTCCTCAAGCAGCGCCATGATCTCTTCACCTGTCTTTGTATCAAGATTACCTGTCGGCTCATCTGCAAGTATAATCGATGGATCATTGACAAGCGCTCTTGCGATCGCGACTCTCTGTCTCTGACCGCCGGAGAGCTCATTCGGCTTATGCTTCATTCGGTCTTCAAGTCCTACATTGTACAGCGCAAGCTCGGCTTTCTCTACTCGTTCCGCTTTTGAAACACCCTTGTATATAAGAGGCAGCTCTACATTATGGAGAGCATCACTTCTCGGAAGCAGATTAAAAGTCTGGAATACAAAACCTATCTCTATATTACGGATCTCAGCGAGCTCATCTTCATCCATATCGCTTACATTTTTATTGTTAAGCAGATATTCACCCTCTGTTGGCGTGTCCAGACAGCCGATTATATTCATAAGAGTTGATTTACCCGAACCGGAAGGACCCATGATCGCCACATATTCATTCTTTCGTATATCCGCGCTTACACCCTTAAGAGCATACAGTTCTTCTGTACCCATGATATATAGCTTCGTAATATTTCTCAGCTCAATTAAATTTTCTTCCATTTTTATTTAGTTTCCTTCTGTTTTATTAAATTTCATTTTATTCACATCATTATCAACTTTTATCTTTGTGCCATCCTCGAGCTCTTTATTGATCGCCTTAAAGCTGCCCTTTACCACTTCCTGATCTTCCTGCACACCTTCCGTAATTTCTATAAATGAATCGTCGCTGATTCCTGTCTTCACATTTTCCCTCTTTGCCTCATTATTATTCACAATGAATACAAGCTCTTTTGGCTTAAGCTTCTTACTCTGCTTCTGATCTGACTCTCTTGTGAGATTTTCATTTTCACCCTCACTTCCACTTACTTCCTGTCCCTGCGTCTCTTCTCTTGTTGTAACTGATTGAATTGGCACGCTAAGTACATCGTTCTTTTTTTCTACTTCAATGTCAACAGTACAGCTCATTCCCGGTCTGAGATCTACATCATTATCAATTATCCTTACTTTCACTACAAAGTTTACTACTTCATCCTGAGTCCCCATACCTTTTGCCTTCGCGGTATTTGCAATTTCATAAACATAGCCGGTGAAGATCTTATCACCAAAAGCATCAATCTGAATCTTCGCGGTGTCACCGATATTCACCTGTATCACATCAGTTTCCCCTACTTCAACTTGGCATTCCATTTTAGAAAGATCCGAGATCGTCATAATATCCGAACCCTGATTTGAAATTGTACCTAATACTTTTTCACCCATTTCATTATTCAACTGCGTAACCGTTCCGCTAATAGGCGCATATATGGTTGTCTTTGAAATATCATATCTTATCCTTGAAAGTCCTGTTCTCTGCTGATTTACCTGAGCTCTTGTAGAGTTCATCTGCGCGAGTGTCTGATCGACACTGTTCTGTGCATTGTCAAGGTCACTTCCGGTTGCGAGTCCCTTGTTATACAATTCCTGAATTCTTCTAAGCTCCTGCTCGTATCTTCTCAGTGTAACTTCATTTATTTCAAGATTACTTTCGGCGACCTTTATCGCGGCATCCTGTTCTTTGATCTGAGGAGTAAAGACATCCTGCTTTATTTTCACAAGCAGATCGCCCTTTTTAATTTCATCGCCTTCTTTAAAAGGAAGCGAAACTATTTCACCGCTGACTTCCGCGCTAATGTCAACTTCGGTTTCGGATTGTATTTTTCCCGTAGCGGTAACAAGCTGTGTAATATTTCTTTTTTTAATTTTCTCAGTCTGAACAACTACGAGATTTTCTTTTTTGCCTGAAACAATAACTCCTATGACTATTATTGCGATCAGCAAAAGTCCGATAATCCAAAGCAATTTCTTTTTGCTTTTCTTTTTCTTCTTTTTAACCGGAACAGGAGGATTTATTACCGGGATTGTAGTATCTGACATTTTAGTAATTAATTTTATTTAAAAAAATTTAATAAGTTAAATCGCCTGTATAATATCTGATCCTTTTTTCAGCGAGCAGAAAATCATAGTATGAATTAATAAGATCGATCTTAAGTGAATTTAATTTTGTTGCTGCTGTCTGAGCGTCGAGAAGTGTTCCAAGTCCTACGCGGTAATTTTCTTCCGAAAGGATCTTGTCCTGCTCTGCAGAAACAATATTCCTGTTAAGTATTTCGATCTGCTTATACTGGGTTTCCAAATCAATATATGCCTTCTTTATATCGCTGCTGATCTGCTTCTCAAGCTGCTTCACATCATCCTGTCTTTGTCTTATTACAATTTCAGATGCCTGACTCCTGTTGCTTAAGCTCATTCCCTGGAAAATGGAATAGCTCAATGTAAGCCCGAAGCTGAATGTTCTTGAATCATCTATATTACTTATTCTTGAAGCGTTCAGATTATAATTTGCAAAGCCGGACAAAGAAGGAAAGAAAAGATTCTTTCTGTCTATGTTAAGCTGAACCTGTGAAATTCTGACACTTTGCTGAGTTGATTTATAATCTATCCTATTCTGAAGTGCGGCGCTGGTAAGTACCGCTGTGTTTGAATTTCGGTCAAGTATGGTTTTGAGATCCGCATCGGATAAATTAGTATTAACACTTGCCTCCGATATAACATACTCCTTATTAATATCGGTATTGATCGCGAACAGGAGATCAACTTTACTTTTCTTGAGTTCATTCTTCGAACGTTCGAGCGCAAGCTCGTTCTGCGCGACCTGTACGTCCTGCCTGTAAACATCTGCTAAGGTTTTCTTACCGACATTCATAAACTCCTTTACCATATCAAGCTGCTTTTTTGAATCCGCAAGATTTTCATCATTTGCTACGACGATCTTTTCATTTTTCAGCACAGCAAAGTATGAGGTATTGGTTCTGAATACGACATCATACTTTTCCCTCTCATACTGTATCCGCGCGAGATTCTGATTTTGTTCTTCAAGTGTTACTTGTTCATAATTAGAGAAGCCGTCGAACAATGTTACCTGTGAATTGATACCGACATTGAAGTTATTGAGCCAAGTATTCTGCTGCGGTATCACTATTGGCACCCCGTTCTGAAATCTTGTCGTGCCGTTTGAGAAAGTATTATTTCTGTTCCAGCTTGTACTTAAGCTCAAAGTCGGAAACAGACTTCCCTTTGCAGTGCTCACCGAAAGTCTCTGTATATCAATGCTTCTCTGCAGATTGATGATGCTTGTATTATTGCTTAATGCAATGTCTATTGCCGTGTTGAGATCTATTGTTTCTTGTGCGTTAGAGTTGGTTGCAATTGTGAAGAAAAAAACAGACAGGAGAAATAATTTTTTCATTAATGAGATTTAATTCACTTAAGAATCAGTTGAGTTAACGAGCGTTAAAATAATAAGTTTCAGACTTAAGAGATATGACATAATTACTGTTACTTAAGTTTTCGGATTTTTTTACCTCTAAGTCTCAAAGAAAATCTTAAATCTTTTTACCACTAAGACACAAAGAAGATCTCAATTTTTTTACCTCTAAGGCTCAAAGATTCAAAGAACATATTATTTGTAACCTTAGTGACTTTGTGACTTTGTGACTTTGTGTTAAAGTTTTTACCTTAAGACTCTAAGAAAATCCTTTTATAATCTTAGTGACTTTGTGACTTAGTGGTTAATGTTTTTGACTCTTGTTTTTGCTTCTTTTAAATATGACTGTATGCGTCTGCAAAAGGTTTCAGATAAATTACATTTCATAATTCATCTAATACAATTAATTTTAATAAAAACACAGAATGCTTTATATTACAAGAAGAGAGCACTTTTCATCATCACACCGGCTGGAAAACCCCGCGGTTTCCCCGGAAAAGAATATCGAGATCTTCGGTAAATGCAACAATTATCACGGACATAATTATTATATGGAAGTAACACTGGCAGGCACTCCTGATGCAGAAAGCGGATATGTAATGGATCTCAAGCTTTTAAAAAAAATAATTCACGAGGAAATTCTAAGCAAGGTCGATCACAGCTTTCTCAATGATCTCGATATATTCAAAGGGATCATTCCCACAACTGAGAATATGATCGTCAAATTCTGGGAAGTTCTGGCTCCTAAAGTTAAGCGCAGCAATGTCAGCTTACATTCCATTAAGCTTTATGAAACCGAAAAAAATTTTGTTGAATACCGGGGTGAATAATTGACAATTAACGAACTTAAATATTATAAAAAACTTCATCAGAAAAAGTTCAGAGAGCTCGAGAATAAATTTCTAATCGAAGGCGCACATCTTGTTGATGAGTGTCTCAGATCAGAGATTTATAGCAGGCATATCGAAGTTGTGATACTGAGAAAAGATTTTAAGTTAGGAACAAACCTTGAAAATAAATTAAACACGCTTCGCATTAAGAGCGTTATCCTTGACGCTCCCAGATTTGAACAGCTAAGTGAAACCGTAAGCTCGCAGGGGATTATGGCAGTGGTATCTATTCCACATCAGAATGAAATTGATCTCAACTCCACAAAGTGGATCGTAGCTCTTGATAACATTCGTGATCCGGGGAATGCGGGTACGATCTTCAGAACGTGTTACTGGTTCGGCATATATAACGTAATACTCAGCTCTGACTCGGTTGATCTTTATAATCCGAAGCTTATCCGTGCTTCACAGGGCGCAGTATTTCATATACGCATCAATGAAAATGCAGATCTTGAGAATACGCTTAAGGAGCTTCACAGAAGCGGTAGCAAAATTTTGCTTGCAGACATTGAAGCAGACAGAACAGTCAATGAAACCGGTTATTCAAAAGATTCACGCTATACTTTTGTTTTTGGAAATGAAGGAGATGGTATTTCTGAACGGATACTCAATAATGAAAATTTCGACCGCGTAAAGATCAGTTCATTCTCCGGGTGTGAATCGCTCAATGTTTCCGTAGCCGCCGGGATAATCCTCTATGACGCCTGCAACCGGAATACATAAGTCCTTCTGAACTTTAACTAAACTGCTCCGCAGTTTCAACAATAAATTTCTCAAATTCAACATTCAACTCTTCAGTGTCACAAGTTAACGTATGTTGTTGGTGACCAAAATGTTTGAATAAATATACCCTTTCTGAAAAAGTTCACAAACATTTCGGAATACAAACAACGGCGGCAATGAAGAGTGAACATTAAAATAAAATCTGATCTGAACTTGTAATTCCTGGATTCTCGCTTTCGCGGGAATGACAATACGGTCGGGATCAGTATTTCGTTCAAACTATTTTATAATACCAATTATCGTACTAATATATTTTTAAAATAATTTTCAACTATTTAAGTCTAACGTTTAACATCTCGTAATGGTAAGGTTATAGAGCAAACAAATCAACGGGAATGAAATTTTTCAGGAAGGTAGAGACAATGCACTTATGGAAAATATTTATAAATATCTTTTCTATGAAGGAATCTAATTAAATATACTTCTTTGTTGACGATCGACATTCCAATCCGGTAATCAGCGTGAATTGTCATTACTCATTTGTCCAAAGCATTAATCTTTCTATCCATTACTTTCATCAACTTATCATAATTCACATAATCCTTTTTATCACCTTCTTCAATTGCTTTTATTAAAGAAATATCTTCGACTGCATTTAACACTGCATTCTCAATCAAATCAGGTCTTGATTCCAAAACCTCTGTTAAAGCTTCTTTAAATAAATTTTTTATTTCCGGGTTTGTCATTTTAAATCCTTTCTTTTTAAAATATTTATAAATCGGAATTATATCAATGTTATAAAGTTTTAGAGCTACTAAGATTTTGCATATAAAAAATATTGGCGAGAATGATTCAGTTGCAGTTATTTTTTATTGATAAATTCCCGCCGTTGTTGGAGGTTCCAAAAAGTTAACGAATGTTGTTTGGTGACCAAAATGTTTGAATAATATATCTTTCTGAAATAATTCACAAACATTTCGGAGCACCAATAATTCACAATTAATTCATAAAACAAAATTCCAAACTAAAACAAAAAGCGCCGGAAAACTAAACTCCCGGCGCTTAAAATTAAACATAACTACAAACTACTTTACCAGCACCATTCTCTTCGTGAACTGATACTTCTTATCATTATCAGCTACTACATCCAGTCTGTAAAAATACATTCCGCTTGCAAGGTTCGTTCCGTTAAAATTAACGGTATAATATCCCGCGGTCTTGACTTCATTCACAAGGCTCATTACTTCCCTGCCGATAATATCATAAATTACAATATTTACTTTTCCGTCAACAGGAAGAGCATACTCTATCTTTGTTGAAGGATTGAAAGGATTAGGATAATTTTGTGATAAAGAAAATTGTGTCGGAAGCAGACTTGAAACCGGCTCAGGATTTATGCCGATCACAGGTGTAACAAAATGATTTGCAGCATTTGTAACTTCAATAAGCACAACATTATTGTTACCACCGAAAAGAGTAACTTTTGTGAAAGGATTTCCCGGAGCGTTTTTCCATCTGAGATTAATTGTATCCGCCTGATTAAAAGCTACAGTATTGGCAAGTCTCATTTTGGCAACCTTTGTGCCCGGTGTTACCCATTTCACTGTATCAGTGTTGGTTGGTCCTGTAGGAAGATTTGCAGCAAGACGCAATTGATTGCCTGTGACGGTCGGATTGACGGGACGTAAATTTGGTGCAAGTTCTGAAGAAACAATTGAGTAAGTAAGAATACCGCCGTTTGCTACATTTGTATTGAACTGAAAGAAATACTGATTAGCGCCATATAAGCAGACAGTTGCATTCCTGTTAGTGTGCTTCATGTAAATATCAAATTCAAATGTATTGGCATTTACATAGGTCATGTTTCCGACGACAAGCTGATAAGTTGAAGTTACATAAACAGAGTCAGAACCTGCTCTGGAAATATTTGACAGCAGTACAAAAGAAAATAAAACGAGTGTAAGTTGTAACAATTTTTTCATTTTTAAATTGATTTTTTTAGTTTGGGAGATAGGTTTTGAATACAATATAGCTCATATAATTTTTTTTAACAAGAAACTTTTGGGATTTGGGATTTGAGATTTGAGATTTGAGATTTGGGATTTGGGATTTTCCAAATCTGTCCAAAACGTTTGATGTATAAAATCTATATTAAAGAATGTTATAAATTAAATAAGGCAATTCAGACCAGTTAAAACCAGTATTAGTTGTTTTCCAAATTCTATAACCGGTAGGGCTAAGATATCCAATGCTGTCATTATAGAAATATATTGAAGTAAAGGTTGTCCCAAAATTTCTTGACTCCCAATTTAATCCCCCATTAGTGGTCTTTAAAATTGTTGACATACCATATAAAACAAATCCGGTTGATTCATTAATGAATTCTATGTCAACAATAGCTGCTGTATTTGACTGAAAAATCAAATTCCAGTTTATGCCACCATCTGTTGTCTTAAATATTTTACCCGGATATCCCCCTGCAAAGCCAATATTTGAGTTTACAAAAAAAAGTCTTCCAAAGGACGTAACTTGCTTATTCGTACTTAGGATTTTCCATTGACTATTTGAACATACGGGTGTTAAAAAAAAAACATTAGTATATAAACCAGCTTTTTCTTCATTTGATCAGGAACATTTTTTTAGTTTGTGAATATTTTATGTCAGAAGATACTTATCGAAAGCGTAAAGTGAGTAAAAACAAACTCCACTTGAGAGATTACTCCCATCACTTAAAAATAATAAAGAAAATAAATATAGAATAGTTATTAGAAGCATTAAGATTTTTAGAACAAGCTGCAATTGTCCACGAAACTCTGTTCGAAAACTATTCAAACGCATCACACGATTGTACCATAGCATCACATGACGGTAAATAATTATTTAATCGTTTTTGACGGATCTGATTCAAACTCCAACCCAATCTCCATCGTGTGATTGTTTTATAAGACAGTGATGACTATATTCATTTAGTTCATTAACTTAACGAATCTTACCATGAAGAAAATACTGCAACTTTTCTTTTTTATAAGCATCAGTTGTATAAGTTTTACTTCATTAATTTACTCCCAGCAAATTAATTCTCCAACGAATGTAAAATTTCAAGACAACCGCTCGGAAAAAGATAAACAGATCTTTACTGACGAAATGATCACCTCCATGCTCGCCGATATAAACATGCCCGTAATAAAAGTTCTTCCCGATTCAAGCGATACAGACGCGTTCACATCAAAAACATTTAACGGCGCCTTGAGCGGCGACCAGTTTGGATACTCCGTATCCGGAGCAGGCGATGTCAATAACGACGGCTTCGATGATATTATTATCGGCGCACACAATAATGACGCAGTTGCTTCCAATGCCGGCAGAGCTTACATCTTTTTTGGTGACGCGGTCGTCAACACCGTTGCAGATGTCACTCTTTCAGGTGAATCCGCGAATAATACTTTCGGCTTTAGTGTCTCTTCAGCCGGTGATGTGAACGGAGACAACTATGCTGATGTCATCGTAGGCGCTCCGGGACATAATTCCTCAACAGGCAGAGCATACATTTACTTTGGCGGAGCCGCTATGAATAATACGGCTGATGTTTTTTTAATTGGTGAAGGGGCAGGACACGCATTTGGCTATTCCGTTTCTGAGGCGGGTAATGTTAATGGTGACGCTTATGATGACGTGATTGTCGGCGCGCATGGATTTAATTCGCTGACCGGGAGAATTTATGTTTACTATGGAGGCGCGAGCATGAATAATATTGCTGATGTAAAAATAGCCGGAAGCGCTTCATCAAATCATTTCGGAGCATCAGTTGCGAATGCCGGAGACATCAACTCCGACGGTTATTCAGATCTGATCATCGGAGCTTACGGTTTTAGCGGCAGTACAGGAAGAGCTTACATTTATAAAGGAGCGCTGAGCATGGATACAATTGCCGATGTTACTATGACAGGTGAAGCTACATCTAACTTATTCGGGATAAGTATTTCAACTGCAGGTGATGTCAATGCCGACGGGTATTCGGATGTTGTTGTGGGCGCGAGCGGTCACAGCTCAGGTAAAGGAAAAGCATATTTATATTACGGAGCAACTTCAATGGATAATATTGCTGATGTTTCAATTACAGGAGAAGTGACAGGAAATGAATTCGGAATTTCTGTTTCAGATGCAGGTGATGTGAATGGAGACGGTTATGCAGATATAATTATCGGCGCGCATAAATTCACGACAAAAACCGGAAAGACGTATGTTTATTTCGGCAGCACTTCTGTGAATTCGACCCCTGATATGATGATTACCGGAGAAGCTACGAATAATTATTTTAATTTTTCTGCATCCAATGCGGGTGATGTCAACGGTGACGGATATTCTGATCTGGTAATGGGCGCTTACGGTAACACTTCATCTACAGGAAGAGCTTATCTGCACATGTATGGAATGAAGGGCGTTCTTTATCCTAAACTGACGATGACAGGTGAGTTCAATAATAACTACTTCGGATATTGTGTTTCTTCCGCCGGCGATGTGAATAATGACGGCTACGATGACGTTGCTGTCGGAGCTTATGTTTTTGATCTGACTTTCACAGGAAGAGTTTATATTTATTACGGAGGTCAGTCAATGAATACGGTTGCCGATGTGATACTCAACGGTGAAAATGTAAATAACTATTTCGGTTACTCCATTTCACCTGCCGGAGATGTCAACAATGATAATTATGATGACGTTATAGTCGGAGCTTACGGATACGGAACAAATCAGGGTCGCTCTTACATTTACTTTGGCGGAGCAGCAATGAATAATGTTGCCGATGTTACAATGTGGGGAACATTTCAAAGCGTCAACTTCGGTATATCGGTTTCAAATGCCGACGATGTCAATAATGATAATTATGATGACGTAATCATCGGCGCAAGCACTATTAATACAAATACAGGCAGAGCGTATATTTATTACGGCGGAGCATCAATGAACAATATTGCTGATGTTACACTGATCGGAGAAACTACCGAAAGCTATTTCGGTGAATCGGTGGCGTGCGCTGGAAATGTGAATAATGACAATTACTCAGATGTAATAGTTGGTGCTAAGGGTTATTCTTCCAATACCGGAAGAGCTTATATTTATTACGGTGGCGCATCAATGGATCCGAACATTGACGTAACGCTGAACGGTGAAACGGCGAACAGCTATTTCGGATTTGATGTATCTACCGCGGGTGATGTGAATAAAGATATTTATTCGGACGTAATTGTTGGAGCTTACGGACACAACAGCTCACGAGGGAAAGTTTATGTTTATTACGGCGGTGCATCCATGAACTCCACCGTGGACGTTACATTCTTAGGTGAAAACGCAAACGACTTTTTCGGACATTCATTATGCAATGCCGGTGACATAAATAAGGATGGCTACAGTGACATAATGATCGGAGCTGAGCAGTATGCAAGCTCGACAGGCAAAGTTTACATTTACTTTGGCGGAACAACCATGAATTCAGATATCGATGTTACAATGACCGGAGAAACTCCGAATCTGTATTACGGAAAATCAGTTTCTTCCGCCGGTGATATTAACGCGGACGGCAACAATGATCTGATCACGGGCGCAAATAATTTTAACATTGCAATGGGAAAGAGCTATGTCTATCTCACTACTACACCGGACGTCAATCCGTCATTACTTTCGGTAACGGATGTTTCAAATGATCAGGGAGGATTTGTTAATCTGAAATGGAGACGAAGTGCGTATGATGATAATTTAACAGGTTTAATAGATGACTATCTTGTCGAAAGAAGCATTCCTCCTGACATTAACGGTTACCATTGGACAACAGCGGGAACTGTCAATGCTGATCTAAGCAGCATCTATAATTTCCCGGCACCCACACCAACAAATTCAGACACATATTTCTTCAGGATCAAGGCAAGGACATCAAACGTGAACCAGTTCTGGTATTCAAACATTCTTTCCGGATCCAGTCTGATCAATATAGCTTATGGAACATTAAACCTCGGAGTGATAATGGAGGGACTTTATGATGCCGCGAACGATTCAATGAGAATGAGTGATACTGTCAAAATATATCTAAGGAATTCTTCAGCCCCTTATTCGATAAACGATTCATCGGTTTCAACCATTGATGCTGTCAATTTCACCGGAAGCTTTCAGATCAGTAATGCAGGGACTGGCAGCTATTACATTGTTGTCAGACACCGAAACTCCATCGATACCTGGAGCAGCTCTCCCGTTAACTATATAATCAATGGAACATTCAGTTATAATTTCTTTACTTCACTGAGTCAGGCATTCGGGAATAATATGAGCAGCGTTGATACTTCACCTGTTAGATTCGGCATATTCGGGGGAGATGCAGTGAAAGATAACAGTGTCGATGTGACTGATATCATTGCGGTTTTTAATGATGTAAATACTTTTACTTCCGGATACGTTTTAACTGACATTAACGGAGACAACTTTGTTGACTCGGATGATCTGATCATTGCATCAAATAATTCGAATAGCTTTGTAAGTACGGTGGCACCATAGAGATTTGGGGAATATTAACTTTGTTGAAATTTGTTAATCAAAATCTTTACTTGAATAACTTTTAAAAAATAATTTTTACAAACTTAAACTTGACAATAAAATGAAAGTGATTTTAATTTTTTTGTTTTTTATAACACAGAGTATTTGTTACTCGCAGGATCTGTTCATACCTGACAATCCTTATGATAAAGCGGACGATATCGTCAAAAGCCGAAAGTCGTTTAACCGTGAGCGTTGGTTTAATGAGCAGCGGATGTATCCTTTTAATTACATTCCTGCCAATGCTTATGAAAAAGCTTATGAGGAAAAGAAAAAGCTTCAGTCGGAAAACGGCTTTGCAATGACAGGGATCTTTGATACATGGACAAACCTCGGTCCGACCACAGGTTTTTATTTTTCCTATTCCAACATTACTTCCCGCATGGCTAGCGTAAGATATGATCCGAATAATGCCGGTACGATATATATAGGAGCCGCATTCGGAGGAGTTTGGAAAACCACCAACAGCGGTACGAACTGGGTCTCAAAATCAGATTATGAAGTGTCATTGTCATCCGGCTCTATCGCGATCGATCCTACTAATTCAAACATAATTTACTACGGCACAGGTGAAGCCACCTATAGCGGCGCTTCTTATTACGGAAGAGGATTACTTAAATCCATTGACGCCGGGAATACCTGGACAAGCTACACATCAGGATTGCCGACATCTTCATATACATCAAGGATAGTTGTCAGACCTAACAATTCAACGCAGATCTTTGCCGCGATGGGAGTCAACGGTCTGTACAGAAGCATTAATTCAGGAGTAAGCTGGAGCCAGCTTGTTTCCGGAAGATGTGATGATGTTATATTTTCTCCGACTGGTGATACAGCTTATATAGTCGGCAGCGGTACAGGTTACAGAGTATCGGTGAATGGCGGCGCTTCTTTTACTTCAAATGCAACGCTTACAATGGGTACACGAAATCATATCGCTCTTTGTAAGTCGTCTCCGAATATTTTGTATTGTTCGATCTATTCCTCAAGCAGCATTACTGTTTTTAAATCTGTAAATGCGGGAAGCACTTTTTCCCAGATAGCTGTCGGACAAAACTTCAACGGAGGTCAGGCATGGTATGACTTTTACATGCACGTTAGTCCTTTCGATCCTGATCTTGCATTTGTCGGTTCAATTGATATATGGAGGACAACAAACGGAGGTGCAACTAATTTTACAAATGTCACCAATGCTTACAGCGGAGGGAATGTTCATCCCGATCAGCAGAATTTTGATTTTCATCCGACTGATGTAAATCAAATGGTCTGCGTGAATGATGGCGGAATATGGCGTTCGACCAATAAAGGAACGAACTGGATCAACATGAATACGAATCTTACACTTACACAATTTTACAGAATTGCTTCGGATCCTTCCAATTCAAACCACATCCTCGGAGGTACACAGGACAACGGAACCCAGAGAACACTCGGGGCAATTAACTGGTCTGCCGCATTTGGCGGTGACGGAGGAGAAGTATGCTTTCATACCAAGAATAATTTATATATGCTCGGCGAAACACAGAATAACGGAGTACAGCGTTCGTCCAACGGAGGAACAACCTGGGCATCAGGTACATCAGGACTTACGGGATCCGGAAGCTGGGTTGGTCCTTTGATCTCACATCCTGATTCAACAACAATATTTTATACAGGAAGGCAGCAAGTATTTAAGACTACAAGCTGGGGAGCAAACTGGACTGCGATCTCGAATGTAGTCGGCGGTACGATCCGGGAAATGGCAATAAGTAAATCTTCTGCCAACATAATGTATGCTACTTCAGGAAGTACTGTCTATAAGTCCACAAACCGGGGCTATACATTTTCATCTGTAACAATTGGGCTGCCGGCAAGAACCATAACAAGTGTGAACGTTCATCCCGATTCTTCATCAGTTGCCGTACTGACTTATTCCGGATTCGGCACGGGGAAAGTTTTCAAAACAACTAACGGAGGTTCATCCTGGATAGACATTAACGGCAATTTACCTGATTCCCCTGTCAATGACGCTTTGATTTATTATCCGAATTATTCGACGAGCACATACTTTGCAGCGACGGATGTCGGGGTTTTTGTTTCAAATAATTACGGACAGAGCTGGATAGAGCTTGCAAGCGGGCTTCCCAATACTGTTTCAATTCATCTTGATCATCATCTTACTACAAACAAATTGAGGATCGGTACTCACGGAAGAGGAGCTTTCGAAATCCAGCTTAACAATTTCGTTGCGTCTGATATTACAGTGATACCTGAGGGATTTTATAATACAGTATCCGGAAAACTGAATATGAAGGATACTGTAAGGGCTTATATAAGAAATGTCACCGCCCCTTATAGTCTTGTAGATTCATCGACTGCAGTGGTTGACTCATCGTCATTTACAGGAAACTTTGTATTTAATAATGCCGCATCATCGGTTTATTATATCGTTGTTAAGCACAGAAACTCAATTGAGACGTGGAGCAAATCCGGCGGTGAAACTTTCATACACGGAATGATGACAAATTATAATTTTACAAACGCGGCGGCGCAGGCATACGGAAATAATCTTATATTAAAGGGAGGAAAGTATTGCATCTACAGCGGTGACGCAAACCGTGACGGCACAGTGGATGTTAGCGACCTTGTGATGATTTATAACGACGGTGTTAACTTTGTTTCAGGATACGTTCAGAGTGATGTCAATGGTGACAGCTTCAGTGATGTCAGCGATATGGTTATTGCATATAATAACGTGACGAATTTTGTGGGACTGATCCGTCCTTAGTAACTAATTATAAATACATAAAATGAGTAATGTCCCATAAATGCAAAAGGACATTACTCATTTTTTATTTTCTCAAGCTCAAACTTAGCTCCGAGACTTACTAATTCCTTTGTTACATTAAAGAGAAATCTGATATTTGTTAATTCCTCCGCCTGTATTTCAAGGATCTCTTTTCTCAATGGCTTGAAATCGAGCTCATCACCGTAATTATACTTTTTAATTATGTCATCAATAATCTTTGTACTCTGCTCAAATACATTATAATTTTTATCATACATTAAGTATGCCTTTCCCATAAAGTCGTTAATGATCTGTGTATGCAATTTATGATCGTTCGCTCTTGTCTTACGAAGCTTCTCATTTGTCACATCAAGCGAAGCAGAAATATCGCTTTTTAATTTTTCTTTAACGACATTCATTCTGTCAAGAGCAATGTTTATTTCCTGAAAGTCTTCCCTTATCTCGGTGAAGTTTTCCGGAAGATCTCCCCTGTCAGAAGGTCCCTGCATTTGCGGTATCTCACCTCCCGGCGCATTTTCACCTCTTGGAGGAATGTGTGGTCTTTCTTTTATTTTGAATAATGCGGAGTCAAGATATTTGTCAAGCTCCTCAATGCGGTTTGTCTGATCACTTATACTTTCCGACATTTCAAATGAGCCGGTAAGCGAATCGTAGATGACATAATCCCGGGCTTTACTGCAATTGTCCGGAGGTCGGATGAGACTCTCAAGCATTGGCGCGAAATCCTGCTTAACGATAAATCTTTTCTTTGACTGGGAAAGGACTACTGAGCTGCTGATGAGGAAGATAAGTGTAATTACGGGCAAAAAATATTTTCGCATATTAGATATAATGTTTTTTAAATTCCAACAAAAGTAACAGCTATAAAAGTTTAATAATGTAAATTAATGTTACTGCCTTACGATCATTACTCATAAAAACTTAAATGATAAGATAAGAAAAATGTTCAGCAACTTATAAAAAAGATCCGTTAAGATTCATCTCAACGGATCTTTAAGTGTTAATTGAAATTTATTATTTCGGTCTTTCGGATGTATTTTTCTTTCTGATGTTTCTTACGGTACCGGATTGATCTGAAGAGCCGGAAGGATCGGTTGTTATCCTGTTTTCCCTGACTGCTTCAGTATTACTAGGATTTATCAGCGGCATTGGCAGTGGTGTAACAGCTGAAACAAAGTTCTTAGAATTGTTGAACGAAATTACAAGATCACTTGCATCAGTAAAATTATCACCGGTAATATCAGTGTTAATATATCCTGAATTAAATCCCAGCACATCATTGTAAATCGTCAATACATCAGTTGCATCGACCTGATCATCCTGATCGACATCACCACTGTAAAACGCATATCTTACCGGAGTGTTATCCACCAGGATCATATTATTTCCAAATGCTTGTGCTGAAGATGTCCTGAAATCATAATCGCCTTCATTTGTAAGCGGATTGAAATAGATCGCCTGATTATTCCAGGTCTGGATCGTATTCCTGTGTCTGCATTGCAGATAATGTCCAACCCCCGATGAAGTATTAGCAAAGATCAGAGAAGCTCTTCCGTTAATTGTGAGATATGCCTTTGCAGAATCATCTATGGAAAAAGGAGATACAGTGTTCCTCAAATAAAACCGCATAGTGTCTCTTACCATATTGTTGGTAGAAGGATTATAAAAACCCTGAATTAATCCTGCGAAATCAAGCTGATAAGGTTTTGTGCTCATATTGTTTAACTGGATACCCCATGAGTAAAGCATTCCGGTATCAGAACCTCCTAAGGCAGCGACATCCCTTACTACAAGTCTCCACAGACCGTTTGTACTGTCACCAGTGAAAACCGAATTTAAATTAGCAAATGGTTTTATCCTTGGAGAGAATGAAACATATCTGCCGTTAACAAGTGAACTGTCAGCGTTATCATCAAAAATTGTTATCAGATGATCTGCATTACTTACTAAAGTGTTCTGATCATAAAGCATAACTACATCACCATTAGGACCTATGAGTGAAATTTCCAGATGCTGCTCTTGATTATGATTGAGTGCAACAAAAACATTTATGTCAGAAATTATACTTTGGTTTAAAATAATAAGAGAATCTGTAGCTGTTCCTCCCGTACCTGTCGGAGGAACTCTCTTATTGGATGATTTGAGATAGTAACCGTCTGCAAAATTTAAGTTATCCGCCCTGTTCATTGGAGACTGCGGTTGATCATTACTGCTTCCGCAATTGGCAAATGATGCCTCATTACGGAAATTTAATACTGGAGTAGTACCTACCCCACTCGGAGCTGCGTATCCGTCAAGATTATAAACTGCATAAGATCCACCGGGACCATTACTGAGATCGATAGATTTAAACATAAACCTGTTTATGTCCTGAGCAAATTTTACATCGGGAAGAATTCTGACCTCATCAATATATCCGTCAAAATCCGTTGTGAAGATGCTCCCTCCTATATATAAAGAATCAGGTGAATCGGTTATATTTCCGGCAATATTAGTGCCGCTTGTTGTAAGGACTCCATTAATAAAAAACTGATAGCTGCCATTAAGTCCGTTATATGTAAATGCCACATGAGTCCATTGAAATAATTTCAATGTTGTAACGTCATTGTAGTTAAAGTTACCGTTTATTCCCGCATAAAGCAGATTATTAAGTATAGCGAGACGGTAGTTAGTAGCGGCTCCTGTTCCGTTTCCTTTCTGAATTAAAACCGAGTTCCCAGTTAACCTTGGATAGATCCAGGCAGACATTGTAATTTGTGATGTCGGACTAATGAGAGCATTATCAACAGCCGCAAGATAGTCATTGACTCCATCGAGCTCAACACAGTCGTTTGTTTGAATTGTCTGTAAAGGTCTGTTGCTCATATCGAAAGCGGTCACCCCCCTGTTTGTTCCTGAATTTCCATTACCCGACCAGTCAGTCAAAGAAAAAGCTATTCCGTTGGCATCGTTATCCTGAAAGGTCAATGACATAACAAGCGCAGAGTAAATACCGGTACGAGATCCAAGTGATGTTCTCCTGTTCATATAAATTTCAGAAGTGGAATTTGCTTTATTCCATATCCTTACTTCATCCATCTTACCGGCAAAAGGATCGTTAAAACCTTTACCAATCCAGACAGAGTCGGTATTTGCTACGGGCTGCGCTGCTGCTGAAACTACAGATGTATCAAAGTTTCCGTTAATGTAAGTGGTAAATAAGTTTGATGCCACATCATACGTGCCTGCAATGTGAGTCCAGGCATTACTAGAAATTACTCCCTTCCCTATAAGTCTTGTATTTGAGTTTGTTCTGATCGCAACTTTACCGTTGGAAAGATACAATGTGTAGCCGTTCGCTCCTGCGTTCCTTTTCTGTAAAATGATCTGAAAAGGCGGTGAGGTAACATTTGTAGGGCACACCCAAGCTTCAATTGTAAAGCTTCCGGTAATGTTGAGTTCGGTTGCATGTCGGACTGCAACATAACTTGAGTTGGATCCGGTAAAAGTCGCAGCATTATTCCAGAACATCTGCGCTTTTATTTCCGGAGTATTTGAGATGAATAATAGTGCTAAAATTAAGAACGAGAGCTTGTTGAAAATTTTCATGTAAAAATCCTCCTTCAAGATTTTTTCAAAATAAAGTTTTTAACCTGGTTAAATAGCAGAAATGCTTCCGATAATATACAATACTTTGAAATTATATTCTATTACACTTTACCATATCAGATGAAAATTAATTTTTTCTTACCCTTCAAAAAGCTTAAAGCAGGCAAAGAATGCAAATATCGGGGCAACAATTTATAAAGTTCAATAAGTATTCAGAGGTGAAAAGTAAACAAAACATTCTTTGCAAAAGCAGAACTATAAAATTATTTTTGTATCAGTTCATTCAAATAGAAAGTAATAGCCGGGGAAAAAGCGGTTGCAAACGGTTTTCCTCAAAGACATGCCGGCATGACAGGTTATTATTTCTTAATTCTTTAAAATCAAATTACGGAGAAATTTTATTATGACATTTTATAACCCCAATTCAATTTTCAAAAAAGTTTTCATTGCTCTTAACCTCCTATTTATTCTTCTGTCATTTAATTTATATTCTCAGAATATAAAATTAAACAAAAGTAAATTTGACAGGAATATGAGTAATCTCAATAAAAAATTTCCGGTAAACAAGACTTTTGAGAACAACCCTTTGACTACAACACCGGAAAACATTGTTTCAAACGAAGAATCCGTTATCAGAAATGAAATGGATCAACTTAAAAATCCTAATAACATGTTCAGAAATGGTGAAAGGATAGTTGAACTTCAAAAAAGGCTTGAAAGTATAAATCATTCCACAACGACAGTTCAGCCGTCGCAGAATCAATATACAATGATATTACCTCCTGCCGGTAATCCTGAAATAGATAATCTTTATTCAACAAATTTATTCAATGGAGGTGGTTATGTAAGTTCAGTAGCGACACAGGTTGAACAAAGAGGAGCCGGTGCAGGAAAGATCTGGGTTGCTGTAGCCCATACAGACGCCGATACAGGCATTGGGGCAAAACCGGACACAATAAATATTTATTACACAATCAACGGAGGAGCTACCTATACATTATATATGAAAGTTGCTTTCAGCTCTGCAAATAAAATTGCATTTGATGACCTTGACATGGAAATAATCGAGCCGTCATCCGGACAAAAATCCCTGTATCTTACATTTGGTTATTATACAAACGGGTTTTTAGGGCAGCGTCTTGTCGGGTATATTATTGTAACAACTCCAACACCGGCTGTATTCGGAAGTACGCTGACTTTTCCGGGGCAGACAGGTTCAAGTAAGTATTTCAATGCGCGAATAACTTCAGATAACGCATCTTATCCTGACATTGCGTATGTTACAATTTCTATTATGCAGGACTCAACTGAAGGAAGTAATAATTATATGATGTCAAAATTCTGCAGAATTTACAATCCTTATGTATTAAATCCTGCGATAACTTATTTTCCAAAATGTATCTATGGAGTAGTTGCAGGTTATGCTACAGATATATTTACAGATATCGCTTATTTCAATAATAATAGCGATTCAATTGTATTTGTTCTCAGCGGATATCCTGGATTTGAGAGTAGTCTGTACCTTTATAAAGCATACGGAAACTCATCAGTCTATCCGACTTCAAACGGAGCCATTTCTCCGACAGGAGACAATCTCGAATACGCGACCATTGCATCCAACGGAGGTTTTAATCAGAAAAAATTGATGATCGTTTATACAGACAATTATAATAACAGCGGGGATTTTGATCAATGGGCTCTTTCTACATTTGATGCCAACAACTGGAATGCATCAACTTTAGAATATTCCTCGCTGCATAATTCTAAACGGGGTGAAGTTATTGGAAGACGAAATGCAAGCGGAAGCTTTTCAATAGCTTTTTCTAACTATCTGAATAACATGCAGAATGCAACAACTTGTACCTTTAACGGAGACTTCAATCTGGCAACTTATTTACACTGCACAAATACAGGGTATTCCAATTCACTCGTAAATCCCAAGCCTGCCTTCAGGTATGTAAACGGTGATAGCTGCATAAATACCTGGGCGTATTTCTATAGTCTGAATACAGCTTCAGGATGCAGCGGCATTAATGCCTATGTGAAAGCTGCCACTGAAGGTTACTATGATGACAATACCGGTGTGACACCCATATATGACGTAATGGAAATTGTATTGGCAAACCAAAGCTCTCCATATAATTTCATTGACACAGCATTAGTCTATCTTGACTATCAATTACTTATGAATGAGATTGTATTCAGGAATGCTGCTGACGGAGATTACTATTTTGTTATAAAGCACAGAAACGCTCTTGAGACATGGAGTTCTTCGCCTGTTAGTATATCTCATTCATTTAATGCATATTATGATTTTACCTTAGCAGCCGAGCAGTCTTATGGAAATAATACTGTGCAGGAAGGTTCGACCTGGTGTCTTTATAGCGGGGATGTTGATCCTTCGGGAATCAATGACGGTATCATAGATGTGGATGACGTTCTGTACATATATAATGACGCGTTAAATTTTATTTTCGGTGACTATCTCGTTACTGATCTCAACGGAGATAATTTTGTTGACACAGGTGACATTTTAATGTCGTACAATAACTCAAATAATTTTGTCAGCGTAATAGCTCCTTAGTAAAGATTGTTTCTTCATTTCTCTTAATTGGTTAATGCCGGGAGATCATTTCCTTCCGGCATTTTATTTTTTCTTCATCAGCTCATCAATCTTTTTCAGCAGCCAGAATTTATTTGCTGTATTACCCGCTGTAATTTCCTTTTTCAAAAGATTGTATTCGGAAATATTTTTCGCGTCTCTTACTTTAAAAAGTCGGTTGAGGAAAGTGCAGTAATTCAGATATATAATTCTGTAATTATCCTGCACGACATCCTTGTTAAGATAATGTCTGAACGAATCCAATAAATATTCAAAAGATACAAAGTCATTTTTTTCATACAAAATTTTAAGATTAAGAGATCTCAAATTCAGTTTATACTCGGAGGAATTAGCATCTACGCAGGCAATATTCTCAATTGCTTTATCAAAATCACCTGTGATGTAATTTAAGTGAGCGTTGGAAAAATTTTCAGCATTCTTTCTCAGCGGCTTTGGAACATTCTTAAGATGACTGCTGATAAAATTTTTCAGAAACTCCGTTTCACCAAAGTCAGCCGCCGTCTTAATTATACCCGCGTATTCGTTAAACGAAATTTCCTTTTTTTCATCCAGAATAAGATTTCTTTTCACTCTTATCTTATCAATTTCAAAATATTCAGCGTTCCTGTCGGCAATGTTATCATTGATCGTAAGGGTGCTCTCAAGGAAATTATACAAAAGCCTTACTTCATGATTATCAAAATATTTGTCGTGTGATACTAGATATGCTTTGAAACGGAAGTAATGCTCGGTCTCCTGATCATGCTTTGTTGCAAGGTACATCAGATAATATGTGTTCATTATCATAAAATCATACTCAGAAAGTTCTTTTATTTTATTCAGAATGCTCTGAAAAGGAATTCCATCAAGAAAACTTTCAAGGATATTTATTTTTTTGGTATAATTGTTTCTCATTTTGAATGAAACAATATTATTGAAATTCTTAAAACATTCTATCAGGGTATAATAGATCTCATATTCGGAAATTTTGTATGTAATATCCTTATCCTTAAGGACGGAAGTATTTTTGAAATTAAAATCATATTCCATGATGCTCAGATCTTTTAAATACTCATATATTTCCGGAGAGAATATTTTTCTGTCTTTAAGCTTTTCTTCAAGAAGCTTGAACTTTGACGAGAATAGTTTTTTGTCAGATCTTTGATTCAGGTTTTCCAGCAAAAGGAATTGCTTTCTGTAAACATCAGCGTCAAAGCTCTGTAACTGTAGATAGTATTCGGAGAGTTTTGTAAGTTCATGGATCAGATTCTTCATCACTCCGTAATTGTATTTTTTTTCAGGAAAGATTGACATCCATGCACTCTCCCTTTTAAGCTTTTCACGGTCTTCATCCAGATAATGTTTTTTTATGTATCTGAATAAAGTTATCACAGCAGTTTTTTTATTAAAGTAAGGCGAAATAACAAAGTCACCGAACTTCTTCATTTCATCCTTGCTGAAAGTCGAGAGCGTATGTATGAGAACCGAATTGATCATTCAGTCTGATTATTGATTTGGTAAAGTTAACTTTAACTTATCTAAACGATATTCAAATTATTAGGAAAAAATATATTGTTTTTTAATACTTTCCCGTACCGGAATTTCATATTCGATAGAAATTAATAAGGTGAAACTTAAACTGCTATCAGATCTTCTCACAGTACTTAAGTTACAATTTTATTCCGTTTTGAATGCCTTTGCCGCTATTTCAGGCACTTGAAGATAAGATCCTAAGATGAAAACTACCATAAACTTTCTTTGCAAAGCATAACTGCTTAATCTATTTTTGTTCAGTTCTATCAACGAATGCGGAAAGAAGACTTGAAATTCCACCGCCGCTATTTTTCAAATTAATCATAACTCCATCTTTATTTATTCTGTTTACTAAAATTTTTTTAATAAAAGTTAATGAAAGGAAAAAAATGAACACAAAATTATTCAGATTTATTTTCTGCGTTACTTTCCTGCTGCTTGCAAACATTACTTCATTCTCACAGGATAAGAAAATTCATCCTTCTGAAAAGCCCGCGCCGGTTCAGAATGATATGAGCAGAGGCGCAGTGTCAGAAAATTTAGCTCAGGATAAAGAGTTTGCAGAGCTTGAAAAAAAATTATTGCTTGCAAAAAATACAGGAAACATTAATGCTGTAAAAGATCTGCAGAATGAGCTTGAACAAAAGACGGGTGCCGCTACTGTTCACCCGGAAAGTTTTCCGCTTACTCTTGTCAGTGACAGACAAAGTGAAGCAGATAACATAAACGCTTCATTTGTATCTGCGGCGACGGGTGTAAAAGGAATTGCAACATGTACCGAACAGATCACATCGAGTGCTGGAAGGATGTGGACTGCATTTGTATATGGACCTCTCAGCGGAGCAAATCCTGATAATCTGAGACTTTGCTATAGGGATTTCGCGGGGAATTCATGGAATCATTATGTCACACTCGGATTCTCCCCGGGCAACAGAATGAATCAGGATCAGATCGATATTGAATTAATAGAAGATAATACAGGTGATAAATATATTTACGTAGCGTTCGGTTACATAACAAGCTCTAATCAATGGAGGATCGGACTTACAATAGTAAAAATCACAGGAGGATTGAATTTTGCGGGCTATACACTCTCATGGCCCGGTACTAATAATTCAACATTATATCATAAGCCGAGAATAGTTTCAGACAATGAAGCTTACCATCCGAATCCATGGATATACATTACCGCCTGTGAGGACAGTGCAGTTGCCGGAGGATATTACGCGGGCGAGAAAGCCGCTATCGTTTTTTCTCCTTATACCGTATCTCCAACTATTACATACAAACCTCAGCCCATGCTCGGATTTCTTTTCAGGTATCCCAGTGATTTTTACTGTGACCTCGCATATTACCGTAACGGCGGACTAGATTCAATAATGATAGTAGAGTCCAGTCTTGAGGATTCATCAAAAATTATCATTGCTAAAACCTCCATCAGCTCGTTTGTATCGTCATCATTCGCTCAATACGTTGGCAACATCAGCACAATAAATAACAGACGCAGCTATCAGGCATACATCGCATCTGCAGGAGGATACAATAAGCTGATGATCGTCAATCTGAGAAAGTATAATAACACGGACTGGGACATAGAATATTACAGTTCCACAAACGGCAGCGCCGGCTGGTCTAACGGTTACATTGATTACAGATCAAACTATTCCACGCGTGCTGACATTGCAGGTTTCAGAAGTGCTCCGGGATTTTATGCAACCGCGTATTCCGAAAATACAAATACGTTCGTGCCTGTTGTATATTCATTTTGTAACAACAATATCTGGGGACCGCTTGTGACACCCACCAATCACATTAATACAAACCCTTTCACTGCACAGCCAAGACCCGGAGTGAAATACGGGATCACCGAAGAAAGCTGTTTTACATTATGGACTGAATACAGCGGATCGACTAATGTTTGGAATTCAGTCGGCTGCTCAGGCTCGGTTTCGGTTATGAGAAACATTTTCTTGAGAGGCGTACCGCAGGGAATGTGGGATGCTCCGGCTGATACACTTAGAAATGATACGATGAGACTGTATATAAGAAATGATTTTTCGCCATACAGCATAGTTGATTCTTCAAAGACGTGGCTTGATAATGACGGCTACGGAAATTTCTGGTTCACCAATGGGCAGAATTTTGTTAATTATTATATAGTAGCCAAGCATAGAAATTCCATCCGTACATGGAGCGCTACAACCTTCCAGTTCAATTCAAACTCTACATCTTATTCTTATGATTTCACAACTTCTCCACTCCAGGCATACGGTGTTAATATGATACAGGTGGATGTTGTTCCTGATCTGTATGCATTTTACAGCGGTGAAGTCTCAGGGGATGAGATTGTGGATGTGACGGATGTTGTAGACATTTTTAATGATGCAAATAATTTTGCGTCCGGTTATATAATTACCGATGTCAATGGCGATCAATTCACGGATGTTGACGACCTGCTTATAGCATACAATAATTCAAATAATTTTGTGAGTGAAATAAGACCTTAACTCAGTTGAAAGTATAAAGTTGAAAGTTGAAAAGTTGTAAAAGAAAAAGTGCCATAAGATTATATCCTATGGCACTTTTTTTTTAGAATTAATTTAAATCTGATCATTGATCATTGTTAATTGATCATTGTTAATTGATAATTACTTCACGAGCATCATTTTCTTTGTAGACACAAAGCTGCCTGCATCAATCCTGTAAAAATATGTTCCACTGGAGTAATTTGATGCATTAAAGTTTAATGTATAATAACCTGCTGTTTTATTTTCATTAACAAGTGTTGCAACTTCCCTTCCCATCATATCAAACAATTTTATGCTGACTTTTCCATCAACAGGCAAATCGAAATTAATAGTTGTTGTCGGATTGAATGGGTTTGGATAATTTTGTGAAAGTTCAAATCTTGTCGGAACACCAACACCAACCTCACTGCTTAGATTGAAATATTCGAAGTTTCCGTTAAAATCTATTTGCTTCAATCTGTAATTGTATCTTCCTGTTGCAAGACCTATGTCTGTGTAAGTATAATCAGAAGGTGAATTAACTGTTCCGTTGCCATTTACAAAACCGATTTTTGACCAGTTTCCTTCTAACAATTTTCTTTCTATATCATATCCTGAATTGTTTAACTCTGAAGCAGTAGTCCAGTTTAAAACAACATCTCTGTTATTTATAGAAGCTGAAAAAGATGAAAGCTCAACAGGTAAAGCGACAGAATCGAATTCATAAGCACCAATTGAAGGTGTGAATGCACTTCTGTTTTCACCAAGTATATCTTTAGTTATTCCACCGGCAGGTACACCTGCAATTATTAATGGAGATCCTCCATTAGCCGGTATAAGATAATTCGGCAATGATAGTAAATACATTGGATTAGCATTTAAAGAACCTGCATCCTGAGCCGGAGTAAATACACCCTGCCATGCAGCTAAAGTAGTGTATGTTGTAAGAGGATATAAAGCTCCGGTTGCACCGATTCTTCCTAATGGGTTAGCGTTATAGAAGTAAACATTGTTGCTGCTTCCACCGGATCCCCATCCGTATGTTGTGCTTGGAAGAGCTATGCAAATGCTTGTTGGTAAAATCATTGTATCAGCAGTACAATTTACATAAATGGAATTATTTCTAATACTAAGTGCTGTATCTCCGGCTACTGTTGAAACATAAATACCAATAGCGGGTCTTGAAGTAATTCCTACAAATTCACCGACAGGATCAAGATCGCCAACCATGTAAATTGAATTGAAGATAATTAAATCTCCTCTGTTACCTATATGAGTAATACCACCAGCAAAGTCAGGAGATGTACCATTTGCTATGATGTCATATATTTCATTATTAGAAATAACATTTCCTGTTGGAGGTCCTGAAGCCGTTGTTGCAACATTAATTCCAATTGCAGAAAAAGTTCTTCCGTCTCTGATATGATGAACTCTGTTTGCGTTAACCGTATGATTTGTACCTGTTGTTGTTCCTGTTGAAAACATACTTGGAGCATCATTTCCGACTGCAATTCCTACTCTGTCAGTTCCGCCTGTAGTTGTGGTTGAGGATCCTCCGACATATTTAACTTCATTCTTTGAAATACTGCAGTTGTTTTGAAACTGAACATATACTCCTGCTTTACCGATAGCATCAGGTCCAAAGCTGTTAGGTCCTATTTCGTTACTGTCAATTCTGTTATTCTGACTAAGGCTGACTGCTGCACCTCCATGGAGGACAATACCGTATCGGCATTTTGTTATGAAGTTGTCTAAAATTAAATTGTTATCATTATTTCTTCCTGCACTGATACCAATTGTAGATGAACCGAGTAATATACCGAATGCATTTGAAGTAGATATAGTAACACTCACATTTGTTGAGATATTACAGTTTCTGATTGTGTTGTTTTGTGCCCCGGCTGTATCAATAGCCGTTGGACCATTTGAAATCCAGATTGCTGTGGTATTCGCAGTTGTGCCGTTATTTCTAACAGTAATGTTTCTTCCGCTTCCGCCAACCCTACCATCAATGGTCACATTGTCTGCACCAATTAGTCTAATAACTGCAGCTGCACCGAGAGTTCCTTCCACTGTTACACCTGCTCCGTTTGAAGTGGTAATAACAACTGAAATATAGCTTGCTCCACCAAATCCGCTGTAATTCAAAGCTGCAGTTGCTGTTTCTGTCGTGCTGTTCACTATGTCAACAATGACTGCGCCTGTGTGTGTACCGGCATTAATTGCATCGAATGCATCTTTTAATGTCGGATAAGTTAGGGGATTTGGGGTTACATTTACGTTTTGTGCAAACAAGTTCATACTTGTAAAGCAAAACAAAATGGTTAACAATTGAAAAAATTTTTTCATGATTATTAAATTTTGGTTATAAAAAAACTTGATTTATTCAAGTTGAGCCGGAGGAAATTTTGTAGTATTTTTTGATAATTTTTTGTTCCTCCAAATTTAAACACAAAAATTATCAAATAGGAATTTTTTGAGTGATATGTCCTTTCGATTAAAATTTCGCAAAATGTATTTCTTTAAAATAAGAAATTATAATCTTCTATCAACTACACTTTTTTAGTTTTTTTGAACAATGTTATAAATTAATTTTTATCTTAACAAAATCCTAACAAAAAGGAAACCACTGATTGAACTGGCATACATGATTTCATAGATTTTTTTCGCCGACAAAGTTTCAGTTGTCAACATTCAATTGCATTATAAATCTTCAGTAATTCTAAAATTTTAAATTCGCAACGATTGATTAATTTTTATTACTTAATATAAAAAATGCCGGAAGATCTTCTCCTCCGGCACTTCACTTTATCCGTAATTATTTCCAATTGATCAATGAAAAATTGAATATTGAACATTGATAATTGATAATTGATAATTACTTCACGAGCATCATTTTCTTTGTAGACACAAAGCTGCCTGCATCAATCCTGTAAAAATATGTTCCACTGGAGTAATTTGATGCAT
>Ga0163153_10000781_pt1 | contig 53429 bp, 32 predicted proteins | sample OliLakLV19MP6IB1_FD_148629 | JGI IMG/M metagenome (GOLD analysis project Ga0163153, IMG submission 148629) | Freshwater microbial mat bacterial communities from Lake Vanda, McMurdo Dry Valleys, Antarctica - Oligotrophic Lake LV.19.MP6.IB-1 | ecosystem: Environmental > Aquatic > Freshwater >... | reverse complement strand
CCAATAGAGTTCCGGTCACGACAATCCAGATAATAGCAAGAGGTTGCAAGTCAGCGAAGGGGAAGGAATGAGTTAAGTTTTTCCAACTCCACCCTCTCTCCTTCAACTGACGATGAAATTGATGAAAGAATTTGGGCATATTAATAATTGTTGGTTTCAACAATCTAACATTGGCGCGCTCGTAAATGCCCCTTACTGATGCCAAAATTTTAGTTTTCTTGTGCGGTTTTGGCGATCGCACTTAATTGCAATCCTTGGGGATAGCTGTTTTCTTCTTTGCTGCGCTTGATGTCGGCTTCGGAAATCTGCGGTTTGAGGTATTTTGCCAAAACTTTAACCACGTCACCCCGATCGATCGTCCCTGCTACTGAACCAATCGGCGAGAGGACGATGATTCGGGAAAGCTGACGGGCTTCCATCTTGTTAATTACTTCTGCGATGGATGCTTTTTCGGAGACTGTAGGGGTTTTTTCCAGGGGTTTCAAAATGTTGTGCAAAGTCTGAAGTGGCCACTGGCTGCGTTCTGTGAAGCGGATATCGTCGATCGACACTAAGCCCAAATCCCGGCCGTTGGTCGCAGCAATGTAAAATGGAAACGGATTGACTTCTAACAAATAGCGATCGGCAAATTCTCGCAGAGTCAAATCTGCATCTACAACTCGAAACTCGCGACTCATCGCATCGCCGGCTTTAATTTTAATCAAGGCTTCTTGTAGTGAAGTAAATCGGCTATAAGCAGTGGCATTGCGAATGCCAAACCAGCCGATTAGCGCCATCCACAAGCCACCGTACTCGCGCGCTAACAAGCATAAACTCAGACCGAAAGCAACGGCCAGCAAACCTAAAACTTGTCCTGTTTTTGCCGCCCAGCGAACGCCTGCAAATCGAGAGCCAGTGATTTTCCAAATTGCTGCTTTTAAAACTTGTCCTCCATCCAAAGGCAGACCGGGAATTAAGTTAAATAATCCCAAAACGAGATTGATTAGTGCTACCCTTTCGGTGACAATTGCTAGCAAACTTTTCGGGGGAAGAACTTGAGAACCCAAACCGAGGATTAAAAACAGCGCAAAGCTGACTAAAGGGCCGGCAATAGCTACTTGAAAAGCTTGACCGGGAGTTTTTGATTCCGAGTCGATCGAAGCTACTCCGCCAAATAAGAATAAGGTAATAGAATTAACTTTAATGCCTTGCGATATCGCCGCCAAGCTGTGTCCGAGTTCGTGCAAGAGTACGGAAGCAAACAGTAGCAGAGCTATTGCTAACCCCGCACTCCAGGAGAGGGCAGGCCCCCACAGGCGGTAACTGCTGGCGTATTCGCGGGTTGCTAAGGCTAAAATTATAAACCACGAATAATCTATAAGTAGGGGGATGCCAAATAAAGAGCCGATTCGCCAACCTGTCTGCATGAAGTTTCCTGGGAAAGGAGAGCAAGAAAGAGTTTCTATTATATCTTTTCTGCCCCTTGCCTTTGCCTTTCCCCTGATTTTTACAGAACTCCGGCGTTACCCAAGCCCAAGATTACTCCGGCTCCGAGCAAGTGACCGAAGCTGGCTGTTGCCAGCAATTCTGGTACCCCGAAGCCTTTGAACATTCCAGGGAGTGCAACGGGTAAAGCTGGGCCCTTGCCTCGGTTTTGCTTGGAGATGCCGTAGTAGCCGATCGTGATCGCCAGCAAATTACATAAAATCATTGTCAGTCCTACCAGTGGCGACCACTCCGGTGTTGAGGGAGCGGTAGATTGTACGGCTAACAGCAAAGATGAGTTGATCACGTTCTTATCTCCTGATTTCACAGATCAATTGAGTTCCAAGATTATAAAAAGCGTTTTGCATTAAACTAAGATTTGTTTTAATAGTTAACAATTCGTTTATATTTTGATACAAATTCGGAAGGGAGGAGTCGGAGTGCGGGTTAAAATTTGCGGAATCACTAAATTAGACCAAGGAATTGCGATCGCCCGTTTGGGAGCCCAGGCTTTGGGGTTTATCTGCGTGCCGGCTTCCCCCCGCTATGTCAGCCCAGAAACAATTCGCCTGATTGTCGAGCAGTTGCCGGAAAATGTCGATCGCATCGGGGTTTTTGCCAACACCACAATAGAAAATATCTGTCAAGTAGCGGCAGAGTCAAATTTAAGCGGGGTGCAGTTGCATGGAGATGAAACAGCGGAATATTGCGATCGACTGCGGGAGTTATTGCCGGGAATTGAAATTATCAAAGCCCTGAGAGTTAAGACTCCTGAAACTTTAGCCACCGCTGCTGTTTATGCTGTTCGTGTCGATACTTTACTGCTGGATGCTTACCATCCAGAGCAATTGGGCGGTACTGGTAAAACGATCGACTGGATGATGTTATCAGAGTTTAGACCGCAGTGTCCTTGGCTGCTGGCGGGCGGTTTAACACCCGATAATATTTTAAATGCAATTGATAGCGCGATCGGCAATAACTTCAGCGGTGTTGACCTTTCTAGCGGCGTAGAAATAGCGCCGGGAGATAAAGATTTGACCAAAGTTGCTCAGTTGTTTGCTAATTTAAGTCAACTTGCTCATCATTGATAATTGGCAATACCAAACTCGCCCTTTTTATCTGATTCATTCTTTAGTCTGCTTGGGCGAAGCCTGCCCTAGGCTAGGCAAACTTCGTTTGTAGAGTAGCGGTTTCAACCGCCGAGTTTCTTTATTAGACGAGCAATTGCATAAATCTTTGATTGATAGATTGACCGCAGATGAAAGGCAGATAAACACAGATAAACGCAGATATTTTTAAGATAGGAAATAGATTTTTGCAATTGCTCGTCTATTCTTTAGTCTGCGTGGGCGAAGCCTGCCCTAGGCTAGGCAGACTTCTTTTGTATAGTGGCGGTTGAAACCGCCGTTTATTCCCTTTATTCTTTATATCGGCGGATCTCAAAAGTGCGCTCGCCCTCCGGGTCTTCGTATTCCAAAACCAACTCACTAACCGTAGCACCGGTGGGGCCGCGGTGGCACCAGCTAATAATTCCTTCAACAGCTTTTTTGGATCCTTCAAAGACAGCCTCGACGCGGCCGTCGGGGAGATTTCTTACCCAGCCGCCCAGGCAGAAATACTTTGCTTGATTCCTCGTTGAATATCGGTATCCTACTCCTTGAACTAATCCCGAAACAAAAACGTGGACTCTGACGGGCAGGGGTGATTGGTTTTGCATAATAAACGGCTCAACTTACTGCTAACATCTGTTTGAAAATTTTAAGGATCAGTTTGATTATGTTAAATTTTAGTGCGATCGCGCTGCTGGGATTGCTAGTACGCCGCGTCACCCTGGCTTTTTCAACTATTCCCGATTTCACTGATTGGCTGGTTGCAGTTACGATCGCGGTGGTTTACACTTTGATCGCGCTTCCCATCGGTTTTTGGTCGGGATTTCTAAAAGTAGACGTGCAAACCTCTCGGCGTACAATTGTGGGAGTGCTCATTGGCTGTTTATTAAGTCCAGGTATCACCGAGGAAGTATATTTCCGGGTGTTAATGCTGCCACACCCGTTCGAGAAGGCTTCTGGGTTAATGCTGTGGTTTTGGGGATGCGCGAGTTTGGCGACTTTTGTAGTTTACCACCCGCTGAACGCGCTGACTTTTTACCCGGTTGGTCGATCGACCTTTATGAATCCAGTGTTTTTGCTGCTGGCGGCAATTTTGGGAGTTGCGTGCTCCATCGCCTACCTGCAAAGCGGTTCTATCTGGCCTGCGGTGGCGCTTCACTGGCTAGCAGTGACAGCCTGGCTGTTGCTACTGGGCGGTTACAGGAGGCTGTATGGTTAAATGTAAAAAGTCCAGCATCACTATTTTGTCGGGAGGATCTCAGTTGTGGGTATCATAGGAGCGATCGTAGGTTTTTTGGCAGGGGTAGCAGTTGCTTACTGGTTAGTGGAAAAGCGCTTAAAGAAGCAAAAGCAAGAATACTTGCAGCAAACTCACAGAATTAGTGAGGAAATAGAATTAGCTCAGATGTCTCGCGTGCAACAAGCTGTCGAATCTCAGCAAGGAGAACGGGAAAATCAGCTTAGAAAAGCTACTATCGAACACGAAAATTTACTCAGACAAGTTACTACCCAATACGAAAGCCAGCTCAAACAAGTTGCGAATCAATACGAAAATCAGCTCCAACAAGTTTTGGCAGAACGCGACAGTCAGCTCCAACAAGTTGTCAGCGCACACGAGCCTGAGCTGCGGCGACAAATCAGCGAGGAATTAGAAGCTGCTAACAATGCTAGTATCCAGCAAAATATCCAATCTTTGCAAGCAGAACACGAACATCATTTACTCAGAGTTGCTGACGAATTGCATCTAAATTATCAAGCTCAGATGGAGCAACATTTGCAAAACCTGCAAAATGAACACGAAATTCGCTTGAGGCAAACTGCCGAGGAATATGAGAACCGCGAGGTTGAGCTGCAGTTAAATATGGAGGCTTTGCAAGAGCAATACGAGAGTCAGTTGCAAGCGGCTCACGAGCAATTGAGAGTTCACGAAGCTCAGATGCAAGCTACTATCAGATCTTTGCAAGAGCAGTACGAAAGTAATGTACAACAACAAGAAGTCCCGGAGCAGCAGTTCAGTCAGTTAAATCCAACAGAATTTGCCGAAGGTTTATCACAAGAAGAAGTTTGGCAGGAAGTGTCAAGTGAGTTAAATCAAACAGAAGTTGAAGAAGAGTTAAATTACACAGATTTTTCGGAACCACAACCAATTGATTTACATCAACCAGAAGTCGAACAACAGCTTCCAATTGCCAGACAAGCAAGCTATTCCCTACCGCAGTTGATGGGATGTGTTCAAAGTCAGGACAAAGAAACCCGCAAGTTTGCAGCGTCTGCTTTAGGTAAAATGGCTGCTGCTAATGCTCTGAGATCCGAAGGTCAGCGAGCAATAGAAACCTTGGGAAAATTAGCTCAAGATATTCACCCGGATGTGCGCGAAGCTGCTGTGGAAGCACTAGCAATGATTAAGTCGGAAAAAGTGATTCCGCTGCTACAAAAAGCTTTGCGAGATATAGATAGCGGTGTGGCTAAATCGGCAAGTGCTGCGCTCAATAAGTTTAAGTTTTATCCGCGCACTCCGGCGGCTAAGCCGAAAACTGTTGATGTGAAGAAACCAAAGCGTTAAGTAGTTACTAGGATAAATATAGCAATTGTCAATTGCCTACAACACAGTAGGGATACAACATTGTTGTGTCCTTACCGAGGTGCTGTATTTCACTCAATTTCGATTACTACCAAAAACTTGGGAGGTTGGGTTGATCAAAGAAATCCAACTCAATTATTCGATCGACAACTAGCCCAATTCTTAGCAGCAATCACCGACACCCCGCCAGCCGAGGCCGATAGGGTTGATGATGCAGGGCCAACGGCTTTGGCGGCAATTTCGTCAAGTAAAATCTTTTTAAGACTGTGGTTTAAGTGATCTGTTGCACTATTCTTAAAATCGCTGCTTTGTACCGAGTATAAATTTGATGTCGCCGGAGTCGCTAACACCCACATCTAAGCGAATTAATCCAAAGGACGATCGCACTCTGACACCCAAACCAACACCCGCCCCAGTCCCCGGTTTATCCCTCACCGAAGCGGGTTTTCCGAGTACGCTATCTCCTGTGCCCAAATCCGACGCAAAATCAGCAAATATCACGCCGCCGACATCCCTGCCGACAGGAAACCGATATTCACCCGAAGCTAAAAAATAACTCCGGCCACTGCCAATATCCCCGCTATCGTAACCCCGCACGGAATTGCGGCCGCCGAGGCGAAAAGCTTCCGTTGGTGGCAAATCCCCGATTACCGTACCCGCTTGCAGGTTAAAAGCCAGCATTTCGGGCAAGGCCTCGGACTCGCTGATACCCAGCAAAGTTACTGGTACATATTGTATATAATTTACCAACAGGCGGTTGCTCACAATGTTACCTCCCCCAAGAGGTATCGATTGCTCGGTGCTGAGGCTGAGAATCGAGCCGCTGGTGGGGTTAAAGGGATTGTCCCGCCGATCGAGCATCGCACCAAAAGAAACAGTGTATAACTCGTCAACGCCACTACCGCTGAATGTGAGAGGATTGCCGAGTTCGTCGCGGCGGGCGATATTTAAGTTGCGATCGCGCGTGCTGATATTTGTATAATTCAGTCCCAAAGTCGATTGCCAATCGCCCAAAGGTCTGGTAAACCTGAGATTTCCCCCCATCCGAATTTCCCGAACTCGGTTCCCGTTGGGCAAATCAATATCTTTGTTGAAAATTTCCGATATTCTGCGATCGCCAAAAGCTCTCACACTGTATCCCAAACGGTCTTCCGCGGCAACGTAAGGGCTGACAAACTGGACATCGTACTGGATACCTCGGAGGCTGGGCTGAAGTTCCACCGCCAGCCGCTGTGGGTTTCTGCCGAAAGTTCGATCGGTATATGAAAGAGGAACAGCAACACCAACATCATCACTCAGACTGGCACTTACGCTAAAAGAGCGAGCCGATCGCTCTTGAACGTTGTAGATTACATTAACATCCGTGCCAACTTCTTCGATCGAAACCGTAACCTTGTCAAACAATCCCAATTGCTGCAACTGCTGTAAATCCGATCGTACAACTTCCCGGCTGTAGTTATCCCCCGCCTTGAGTTTGAGCTCGCCTCGGATAAAATCTTCCGAAATTCTGCCCTCAACCGGATTCCCTTTTTTATCAACAGCTTCGCCTCGGGAATTGACAAAGCGAATTTTCACCTCTGCAACGTAAACGCCCTCAGCATTGCCAGCTTGACTGATTGGTAGAGTACCGCCTAGCTGTCGGGCGTTGCTGTTTACTGCTTCGGGGATTTCGGCGTTGGCCGCGATCGTCGCCGGAGTTGGTAACAGAGATGTAAAATCTTTATGGTTGCTGAACTTGACTGAGGGCGATCGAACTTCTCCAGCAACAGCGATCTCATCGGATGCCGGCAAATCCGTCACAGTTGCACTCACCTCATCCTCCTCCCTCTGCGCCCTTGTGGGATAGGCGTCTCGCCTGTCAATCTCTGCGGTTCCTTCTCTCAACTCCACCTCAGCCGGTGCGACTGTCGGATCGATCGCCCGCGCCCCCAATTCACCACCAGCCACCGCCACCAAAGTCAAAAATGCAATAATCGGAATTCGCATAAACATAAAACTAAAGCATACTCAACGCATATTAACCAAAATTGGTCATGATGCCTAATCCCAAACCTGGATTTAATATCCCTCTATTCTTCAACCCGCGGAGGCGGGTTTTGTCTGTGTAGACGCGGTTTCAACTACCGTCTCAACCGCCGTCTCAACCGCCGTCTCAACTACCGTCTCAACTACCGTCTCAACTACCGTCTCAACTACCGTCTCAACCGCCATCTCAACTACCGTCTCAACTACCGTCTCAACTACCGTCTCAACTACCGTCTCAACCGCCCAAAAAGAAACCCGGTATTTTTGAGGCTACCGGGTTTCTGCGATGCTGAAATGTGGGAAAGTTCGATCGCGGGCGATCGTAAATTGGGGGCGGAAACTGCAACGCAATCCTTGGACAGAGTTACCCATCAATAGACTTTTTGGGTAACTCTCTAGCGAGTCTTTCAATAACGTCACTAAGACTGCTGGCGGTAAGCTGAACCCGCTGTTCGTCTAACCACTTAGTGGCAGTCTCAGTCAGACTCAGGTTGATCTTACGCTTAGGCTCGCTATAAATTTTTTTTCTCGACATTTTGGCTTTCCGCATTAATTCCGTATAGAATAAGGATAATGCAAAAACGAAGCAAAGTAAATGTTACTCAGCTTTAAGACGGAACTAAAACCCAATAACAGGCAGGTGTCTAGATTTCGCCAGCATTGTGGAGTCGCTAGACACGCCTACAACTGGGGTAACGCTTTAATCCTGCAAGCTTTGGAGGAAAGGGGAACCGACAAGACAGTCAAAATCCCTTCTGCCATTGATCTTCACAAGCGCTTAGTGGCAGAAGTCAAGCCATTGTGTCCGTGGTACTACGACTCTTCCAAGGCAAGCCCTCAGCAAGCTTTAGCCGAATTGAGGATAGCTTGGGATAGGTGTTTCAAAAAGGTATCTAAGCAACCTAGGTTCAAGAAGAAGGGTGTATCGCACGACTCCTTCTATCTAGAGCAAGGAAGCAAAGCAAAGCCAGGAATAAATAACGACGGCAAGCGGATTAAATTACCTAAGATTGGTTGGGTCAGGTTGCACGAACCACTACCAATTACTGCTTTTCACAATTGCGTAATTAGTCGTAAAGCAGACAGATGGTTCATTGCGTTTACAGCACTTCCGGCTGCTATGAGGTACACAGACAGTATCGAAAGTTAGGACAGGAAAGGGATACGAGTAAAACTGTGCTTCATAATAGCCGGAAGTGCTGTAAGTGCGAAATAGAAAAACCCGTCCCTGCACCTGACCGCCCGACTATCGGAGTTGACATCGGCATCAAGACGCTAGCAGTCTGTTCCAACGGTCAAGTCTTTGACAATCCAAAGGCTTACCGTCGGATGAGTCGCAAGATGAAACGCCTACAACGGCGCGTCAGTAAGCGAGTCAAGGGTTCCAAGAACCGGAAGAAAGCCGTCTCGAAGCTAGCTAAACTGCACTTAAAAGTGTCCAATATCCGAAAAGATGCTATCCACAAGCTGACAACTTACCTCGCCAAGAACCACGGCGAAGTCAAAATTGAAGACTTGCACGTCAAGGCATTTTTAAAGAATCACAAACTTGCTGGTGCAGTCGCGGATTGCGGAATGTACGAATTCAAACGTCAACTCGAATACAAAACCCAAAAGTTTGGCTCTAAGTTGACGCTTGTGGATCGATTTTTCCCGAGCAGTCAAATCTGTTCAAGTTGTTGCAATCATCGGCACAAGATGCCGTTAAAAGTCCGAGTGTTTGAATGTCCCAACTGCGGAAACGTACAATACCGTGACTTGAATGCAGCTAGAAATATAGAACGTTGGTTTGAAGGTATTTGTGTACCCGAACGTTCAGAATTGGCGGTGAGTTCCACCGTGGCAGCCTGCGGAGTAGACAAACCCGACAACAGGCACTGTTGTCGCTACGAAAGAAACAGGAAGTTAACACTCCCGGCTACCTATGTCCAGCTAAGTCTAGACTTGGGTAGCTTTGGGTAAGTTTAATGGAACGGAAACCGAAAATTTGTTTAAATAGCTTGGCGAGAAACTCGTTTCTCAAAATGAGCCTGAGTCTGCTGCAACAGTTGTTCGCGACTATCTTTAGCGGTGGTAATGGTAGGGAGCAAGTTGCGAGCTTGTAACGTCATGTGAAGCTGTAGGTGTGCTACGTACTCACTGACATCTTCGCGAAGAGAGCAAGCCGGGTACTGTTTTAAAGTAGAGTTCAAAGTGTTCTCCTGCTTTGAGTTTGTAGTATTTTCAAATAATAATAGAGAATATCATGGTCTATTTCTAACTGTGTACTCCGTAATGAAGTTTAACCTTTGGACTGCTTTTTTGTTACAATTATTTACCAAGATTTCTTACCTATCAGGAGTCGATCGCCATGCAGTCTCAAGCAGTTGTAGGACAAAAGCACACCTTAAGTACATTTGTCAATAGCACCACCCAAACAGCCGCCTACCTCGACATCGGGTGCGGCAGACCCTTATTGATGCTGCACGGTTTCTTAGGAGAAAAGACTTGCTGGCTGCCGTTAATTGAGTTATTGCAATCTCAGTTTCGGTGCATCAGTTTAGATATGTTGGGTTTTGGAGAATCCAGCAAACCAGAAATCCGCTATGACGTAGCTGTAGAAGTTGCTTTTGTCCGGCAAGTTGTAGAACAACTAAATATCGAACCCTGCTGCATCATCGGACATTCTTTTGGCGGTTGGGTAGCATCTGCATATTCCCTCAAATATCCTAATTCTGTTAGCAGTTTAGTGTTAGCAGCACCAGCCGGAATTCGGGACGACAGTTTTTGCGGTCAATACGATGCTTTGCGGCCACTGCTTTGGAAAACCCCAGCCGTTGATTTGGCCTTGCAGTTGGCAAAACCTTTTGCGAGTTTAGCTGGAAAAAGTGAGAAATTGCAGCAAATTTCTGGGTGGCGCAGGGAGTTAATGTCTCAACCAGTAGCAAGGTCATTTTTAATGAGTCGGATGCGGCCGGAAGACGCAGTTGATACAGTAGAAAAAGAAATTCACAAATTGCAAATTCCTACCTTAGTTATCGCAGCAGATAGCGACGAAACAATTCCTCTATGGCACTGTGAAACCTACGCTAACGAGATACCGGGAGCAGAGTTAGCAATTATTCCCAATGCTGCTCACGGGTTGCCGCAAACTCAAGCTCAAATTATGGCGAAGTTGACTTGTAAATTTTTGAATAGTTAAGAAAAACTGTGCAAGAAGCCGAATCATAAAAATTGTGATAATCCACCAATTGAAAATAATTGTGTTTTAGTATACTACTTTATTAGGAAATACAGAATATATTGATTAGTGTATTGTACAATTTTTTTTATGGCTCTTAAATCTTGTGTCAGCAGGAGCTACAGACATTTAGTGGAGTCGGGGGTATTACCAATGGCAGCACTGAGCAACTACTTTAATCTGGAAGAAATTACGACAGCCAGAAAAATTAGTGCTGCGGTAATTAACATCAGCGGCCGCCAGCGAATGCTTTCCCAACGAACGGCTTTTTTTTGCATGAGGTTAGTTTGCTCTCAGAATGGGCTAGAAAGAGCCAAACTGCGGGTGAATTTGTTAGAGGCGATCGAGCTTATGGAAAAATCGCACCGCGACTTAATTAATACAGACAGTAGCATTAACTTAGTGAGTAGCTCTTCATCCACCGTTAAGGCAATGTATTTTGAGGCGCCGCTGTATCTAGACAAACAAATCCGCGAATATATCGATCGAATAAAAGCATTAGTGCAAGTTCCTGATGCCGAACTCATGCTGGAAAATCCCCATCTCCTGTACATTGTCGAAGCAGCGGGCGGCGACTTGCTAGAAGCTTTCGATGCCGTGGTGAGCCAATACCAGCAAGAAAGCGAAATCGAACAATTTGAAATCGACCTTAAACAAGTTGAACTTTATCAAGAAAGTTGTGCTGCTACCTCGAAAGCGGAAGCTCAAGCCGCCCAGCTTGATCGCGCACTTTGCGAACTAAAACAAACTCAAGCTCAACTCCTCCACAGCGAAAAAATGTCTTCGCTGGGGGCGCTAATGGCTAGTATCGTCCACGAAATTAATAACCCAGTTAGTTTTATTTACGGCAACTTGAGCCATGCCGCAATTTATACTCAAGATTTGTTGAACCTGCTGTGTCTCTATCAAGAATGCTATCCCAATCCCTGTCCCGAAATCACAGCTAAAATCGAAGAGATAGATCTTGATTTTCTAGTTGAAGACTTGCCTAAAGTTATCTCTTCCATGCGAATGGGTTCCAATCGCATTCGCGAAATTGTCAAATCTATGGGCAACTTTTCGCGAACCGATAACAGTAACATGACCATGTGCGATTTGCACGACAGCATTGACAGCACCGTGTTAATTTTGCGAAACCGTCTCAATTCTCAAATAGACCGTCGCGACATTCAAGTAATTAAAAATTATGGAAATTTGCCTCCTGTAGAGTGTTATTCAGGACAGCTAAATCAAGTATTTATGAATCTAATTACCAACGCGATCGATGCTTTGGACGATGCATCACAAAATGAGCCCTATGCTACGTTAAAAATTTCGATCACCACAGAATTAGCTGGGCCCGATCGCGTGAGAGTACGGATTGCTGACACGGGAGTGGGAATGACACCACAGATAAAAGAGCGAATGTTCGAGCAGTTTTTCACTACCAAGGAAATCGGTAAAGGTACCGGTTTAGGATTGTCTATTGTCTACAAAATCTTAGTAGAAAATCACCGAGGAACGCTCAGGTGCGAGTCGGAACCCTGCAAGGGAACCGAGTTTATCATTGAACTGCCGATCCAGCAAACTTAAGCAATTTACTAATCATCCAAATTTATCTATGTTAACTGTGTGTGGCACGGGCGTCCCGTCTGTGTTAACTGTGTGTGGCACGGGCGTCCCGCCTATGTTAACTGTAATTAAAATTTACACATATCCTACGCTAATTCGAGCTTCAAAGTTGGCAACAGCTTTTCTAAATTTCTGAGAGATTTCTGTTGCCAAGGAATATCATTTGAACCCAATACCAAGAGTTGAATCGTTTTCTTTTTCCGGACGCTAATGACAAATTTAGACAGCATACTGATACCAGAACTGTTAACAAATTCCAATTGTTTTAGGTTCAAGGTAATAGTAGGCGGTTCGCCATTGGCGACCTCATCTAACAATTCGGCTATTGGTGCATACTCTGGAGGGCCGCTCAGGCTGAGTTCGCCTTGGAAAGTGACTGCGACTGATTCTGGATCGTACTGAATGCTGTAATCTTCACCTTTAATTTCTTGAATGCCCATTGTGATTTTGTTTCCTGACTAAAATATTCCGATCGCACAAGAGAGTAAATATTGAAATGCTAGAAGCTAGGGCGTTGCTTAATCAGGGTATGAAAAAAATAACTTGAAAATCCCCGATCTTTGTCGATACTGGTTTCTATGACTGGCATATTTAGCCTTTCATACCGTAAATCAGCAACGCCGAAACTAGACCCTAATTTGAACCACAGTCGTAACAATGATGGTATCACTATCTGGCCTGCGATCGAATTTCCAACCTATCTTAGCTGAATAGTCATTAATCATCGTCAGCAATCCCAATCCCGATGTGTCACTTTCCGATTCCGCATTCTTTTCAAGCTGCTGCAAATAAAGTTCATTTGGATCGGAAGCCATAATTTCTTGAATAAACTCCTTCAACTTATTTGCCCCTTGTTGATTGACACTATTACTGGCAAAAATTACCGCTGTCACCTCTATTTCACCAATAAAATGTATACCAAATCTGACCTTGTAATTGGTATCATCATTGTTGAATTTTATCGCATTTTCTAACAGTTCGTTGGCTACGTAGCTCACAGCTCCCTTGCTTTCTTTTATCCGTTTCTCGCTGCTAGCATCCTCCTCATCCACCGGTAGAAAGCTAGACAAATAATCGGCTACAAAATGAGCTGAAAGCCGGTTGTTGCGCCAGCGCTGTTTGATGGGGCGAGAACTGGGGGTAAATGTAAGTTCTAGGGAGTCGTGTTCAGGAGGAAATTCTTCAATGAATTCTCCAAAGATTTGTGTCATTGTTTTTAAGCTTCCAGATGTCATGATTTTTCGGCCTGCAATTGATGTATTAATGTCACTTCTGGGTGAATTTCCACACGCCATTCCAGTTAGCGGGAATACTATTTTCTAACAGCGATTGGGTGCGTTTTAGGTAAAGTTGACTGGGTTTGTCATCTGGATTTAGGGCTACTATCTGTTCAAAACAAACTAGGGCATTAGCAAAATTTCCCTGACAATATTGTTGGAGTCCCTCCTCAAATATAGGCAAAGTTTGAATTTTGAGCGATCGCACGGGTTCTACTTCAACATCTAACACCTCACAAACTGTAATGGCTTCTTGTCTACCTTTGACAATAGCCCGATCCAAAAAACGGATATGATACTTTTCGGGTTGACTCAAACGTTGTACCACATCTCCAGAAATTAATAAAGATACGCCATAATACTTAGTCAAACCTTCCAGACGAGCGGTGAGATTGACATGATCTGAGAGCGCATCGGCTTGCATCCGATTCGCGTCTCCAATAATCCCAACCATTGTATCACCCACATGGATACCAATGCCAATATTCAGCAGTATCTCCCCACTTATTTTACGGCTTTGATTGTATTTTTGTAACTGTTCCAACTTAACAATTCCTGCCTGAATAGCATCATCAACGCCATCGGGAAAAACTGCCATCACTCCATCTCCCATATACTTGACAATAAAACCGTTGTGCTTGCGAATTTCGGGACTAATTTGCTGTAAATAGTTATTGATGAAGTCAAAGTTTTCTTGAGGAGTCATTTGCTCCGCCATCGTGGTGAACGAACGCATATCGGAAAACATAATTGCCATCTCTTTGCTGACGTGATCTCCAAGCTGGAAATCAACAATGCTCTGCTTGCCGAGAAATTGGAGATATTCATCGGGAACAAAACGTCCGTAAGCCTGCAAAAGTTTCTCTAATTCTTGTTCCCGCGCTTTCACCGTTTGCACCATATGGGAAAATACCTGTGCCAGTTCTCCCAGTGCATCACTCCGCGTCGCCACCTCTGACAATATCTGGGGATCAAAGCTGTTGTTTTTCACAGCAATAGCTGCATCTATCACCTTTTTTACCTGGTGGATATAAGTCTGCATCTCTCGATTTTTATGATGGATCTGGTTTTCCAGATCCGTGGAGTGTTCCGTGATAATTTCTACTAAGGTTTCATAGCTATTTTTTTCATCTTCGGCTTCCTCAAGTTTTAGCATCAAATCCTGTAGCTGTGTCTTGAGTTCTTCTGGAGATTTAGATTCTGCTAAACTTAGTTGGGGTTTCATAATTTATCCTCCCGAATCAGGGATCGCAAAATTGTTTGACTCGCTCGCTGTAAATTATTATAACTTACACCGATCGATCTTGAAATCCGGTTGCTTCTGCGATGCTTCGCCACTCAATTTAAGAGCGAGGGTAGAAACCGGGTTGATGACCGTCAATCATAAATTATGCACAATATTTCCCTGTTGCTTCAATACTAGCAAAGTAATGTCATCAAATACCTTTTGTTCTCCAATAAATTCTCGCAAATCATCGATGGTGGCTTGCTTAATTTGTTCGGCGCTCAAATGCCAGTTTTGAGAAACCACTTCACAGAGTCTTTCGAGTCCATAGAATTGTCTGTTGATGTTTCTAGCTTCCGTGATGCCGTCAGTGTAGAGAACTACCCCGTCCCCCGGCTCTAAGTCTACTAAAACATGGCTCACCCAATCGGAAATATCCTCATCTAAGCCGATGGGAAATCCTAAATCCATCATGTCAATTCGTTCAATTTTACCCCCTCTTCTGACTACCAGAGTTTCCTCGTGTTGACCGCTAATACTAACTTTACAGTCTGCATAATTGAGGAGAGCTAGGGTCAAATTTTTGTCCGAGTTCATCCGCTGAAGATTCTTGTACAGGATGCGGTTGAGAGTATCTAAAAAACGCACAGGCTCAAGTTCTTGCATTTCCTGAAGAGTGCGGACAGCAGCTTGAGTCATCACCATCAAAATGCCGCTTTCTAATCCGTGTCCGGTGACATCACCAATGCAAATCGTGACCACCCCATTAGTACAAAGTACGTCGTAGTAATCACCGCCTACTTCCGAGGCTGGCTCCATAAATCCGGCAATATCTAAATCTTCAATGGCTGCGAGTTCAGCAGGTTTTGGCAGAATCAACTGCTGCATTTGTTTGAGCATATCGAGTTCGGAACTCATGCGGAGGTTTTCCGCTTTCAGGCGCTGGTTGAGAGCGGCAATTAGTTGAGTGGCTGTGGCGAGTTCTGAGGTGCGTTCTTTGACTTTATCTTCTAGAGTTTCAAAGGATTCTTGCTGTTGTCTCGCCATGCTGTTAAAGGAATTTGTTAAGGTTTCAATTTCCCAAATCCGGCTGGAATCAACGTTCTGGTGGAGATCACCACCTGCTAAAGATTCTGAAGCTTGAGCAATTTGATTCAGGGGGCGAGTAATCCAGCTAGCGGTGAAAATACCCACTCCAACAGAGACAATTAGAGCCATAATACACAGCAAAATTGTGTGGCGAGTGTTAGCATAAATTTGCGCCATAAAGTCCGCTTCAGGAACTACTACTACAATCAGCCAATTGAGACCGTACTTGTCAGTTAGCGGAGAAACTTGGATAAATTGCCGCTCACCGTTCAGCTCAAAGTCAAGTTGAACAGTTTGATCGATATCTTCCAAACGCTTGAAGCGTTCGAGCAGATAAACCACACTTTGACGCATCAGCGGGTTGCTGCTTTCCTGTGCTTTGATCCGCTTTGTATCTTTGCCTGTTCCCACCGAAAGAGGCTGTTCTTTAACCGAGGTGGCTATTAATTCACCCTGGGGTTCAATGATAAATACTTGACCGGAATTACCCACGCGTAAGGTTTGCAGGAAGTGGCGAATTTGATCTAGTCCCATCTGGCAAGTCAGCACGCCAATTAGTTTCCCTTCGCCATCATAATAGGGTAGACTCGCATTAATTTGCAGCGTACCGTAGCCAAAATTAATATAAACTTCACTCCAAGCTGCCTGTTTCTTCTCAACAACAACTGTGTAAAAAGGGCGCGTGCGAACGTCATAATTGGGCGTGGTTTTGTCAATCTTTGTGGGGTTTCCATCAGCGTCTAGGTTGTAATATATCAAGTCGCCACCCCCGGGAATCAGTTGCTGGACAAGCTGAGGTTGTTCAAGTCCAACCATCCGATTTACCCAACCCACACGCAGGTACTGACCTTTTTCGTTGGCAATTCCCGCGTGACCGATCGATTTAAATTGCAGAACTTGTTTCCAAAAATATGGTCTAGCTTGCTCCAAATCGTCAAAGTTCAACACCCCCAAAGGTAAAGCATCCTGATTGATCTGATTCACCAGTAGCGGATCTTCCAAATAGGTTTGAACACGTTCGTAAACTCTCGCACTCACTTCGTGCCGCAACTGACTAACAATATCGTTGACTATGTGCTCTCCGTTTCTGTAAGACAGATAGCCAACGCAGCCAACAGCAGCCAAAATTTGGAGAACAAAGGGAACTACCAAGACATTGCGGAGACGGAATTTGCCCGATCTGGAGACGATCGCACTTTTTTCTGAAACCATTGTTAAAAACACTCCCAGCGGGCAGTTTTTTGTTACAAGACTTGATAATGGATATATTAAGAGCGACTAACAATGTTATCATATCAAAAACTAAACCAACATCAAAAAATCTGCGTTCATCAGTGCTCATCTGCCTGCATCAGCGGTTCAACTAAAAAAAGAATTTTCCACAAAAATGCAAATTACTCAATCCCTCCACAGCGCCATACTCATCTCTAACCTGGAAAAATCCCAACACTTTTACAGCACCGTACTAAGACTGCAAAAAATCGATCGAGACTTAAAATTTCCCGGAATCTGGTATCAAATCGGCGACTTCCAGCTCCACCTAATTTTAGCTGCAACAATTATCCCAGATGCCGTAGACTATGATAAATTGGGGCGGAATCGACATCTAGCGTTTGCTGTGGCTAACTTAGAGGTTGCCAAAGAGCAATTAATCGCTCACAATTGCCCGGTACAAATGAGCGCGTCAGGTCGATCGGCATTATTTACCCAAGATCCCGACGGCAACATCATCGAACTCAGCGAGTAACAGATGAAAATCATCGCTTATTCTTACACCGAACCGCTACTGGAAGCAGCACCCGCACCGGAAATTTGGGGTCAAGAAGTCGATCGCACCTATCAAGACTTAGGAGGGCGCCAGCAACTGCAACAACTCCTAAAAGACTGCGAAACAGAACCAGTCAAATACTTATTAATTCAGCGGTTTGAAGAACTAGGCGACACATTGCAGCAAGTGTGCTCGCACCTCGCCCAACTCGAAAACCTCGGCGTCGAAATCATCGTACAAGCAGAAACAGAACCGCTAAACCGCAAAAACTTGCTGCAAATCCTCGCAGAAATCCAGCGCAGCCAACACAGCCGGAGTATTCGCAAAGGACACGCCCGCAACCGCATCAAATCCCGGATTCCACCGGGTAAGGCTCCCTACGGCTACCGGCGCGGCAAAGATTGTTATACGATCGATAAAACCACCGCCCCCACCGTCAAAGACTTTTTTGAACACTTTTTAATTTACGGTTCCTTGCGAGGTTCCGTGCGGTATTTAGCCAAGAAATACAACAAAAAAATCTCTGTAAGCACCGGCCGCCGCTGGCTGACAAATCCCGCTTACCGAGGCGATTTGGAATATCAAAACAGCCAAGTAATTTCTAACACCCACGTCCCGATTATTTCCAGAGAAGAAGCCGCCCAAATAGACAGGTTACTGCGCCGCAACCGCTGCCTTTCTCCTCGCAGCGCTAGCGCCCCACGTTCCCTCGCAGGTTTAGCAATTTGTGCAGAATGCAAATCGCCCATGACAGTTGCCAAAGTCACCTCCTACCGCAAAGAAAAAGAATACCTTTATTTGCGACCGATTAACTGTCCAAAACAGCCTAAATGTAGCGGCCTTTCCTACGATGAAGTATTGCAATTAACCATCGCCGGTATTTGTCGGGATTTACCCGATGCTGTTGCTGGGTTGCAAATGCCGAATATGAATGGAATTAAAGCAGGAATTGTCAGGGCGATCGCCTCCAAACAAGAAATCATAGAGCAACTTTCCGCCCTGATTGATAGCGGCATTTTAGACACGGAAACGGCAGAGTTTAGAGCCTACAAAATCCGCACCGAAATTGCCGAACTGCAAAGCAAATTAGCGCAACTACCCCCAGTAAATTTGCGAGAAACTGCCCAAACAGTTTCCCTTCCCCAATTTTGGCTCGATTTATCAGAATCAGAACGCAGGTTTTACTTTCGAGAATTTATCAATCGCATTGAAATCGTTCGGGAAAATACAAATTGGAAACTGCAAATTATTTTCATTTTTTAAGGATTAGCTCGATGTTCATCCATAGCTCCTAGGTTAGATGCCCGACTTGTTAAAGAAGTGGCGTATTTGGGTACTCTCTTAGTTCGCTAGGAGTGGACTTCGTTTGACAAGCATCGGTTTCTACCGCTGAATTATCTTTTTTGCCTTTTAACAAATAGGCGATCATCTCTCCTTTACCTTTAACCGTTATCGCACCTCTTTCCTCAAATACATACCGATCTTTTAACAGCTCATAAATAGCAGTAGTAACTTGAATATACCCCGGTAATCCTTGACATTCCATCCGAGAAGCAACATTAACAGTATCTCCCCACAAGTCATAGATAAATTTTTTAGTGCCAATTACGCCAGCAACTACTGGCCCTGTATTAATGCCAATCCGAATTTGAAATGGTTCGCCTCTGTCAGTTTGAAAATCAGCGATCGCTTCCTGCATATCCAAGGCCATATTCGCGATCGCTTCTACATGATCTGCCCTCGGCACAGGCAACCCCCCCGCTACCATATAAGCATCTCCAATTGTTTTAATTTTTTCCAAACCGTGTTTTTCAGTTAGTTGGTCAAACCTGGAAAAAATCTGGTTCAGTACATTTACCAATTCTAGAGGCAACATTCTAGCAGCAATAGATGTAAAATCGACAATATCGGCAAAAAGAACTGTTGCTGAATCAAACCTCTGGGCAGGAGAACCCTCGCCCTTTTTCAAATTTTCAACAATCGCTGCTGGTAAAATATTCAGCAATAAATGATCGGACTTTGTTTGAGCAAGCCGTAAAGCTAGCTCCACCCCCTGCCGCTCTTTAATTTCGTTTTGCAAACGTTCGACAAGTTCTTGGAATTGCTTCGTTTGCTCTTGAAGTAACTGTTGTTGACTTTGAATAGTTAACTGATTTGCCACTCGTGCCAATACTTCTTTAGCATGAAAAGGTTTAGTAATATAGTCAACTGCTCCCACATCAAAAGCTTTCACCTTATCTACAACGTCATCTAAGGCGCTTAAGAAAATTACCGGAATGGAACTGGTTTTTGGTGAAGCTTTCAACTTTGCACATACCTCATATCCATTCATATCTGGCATCATCACGTCCAGCAAAATTAGAGTCGGCGGAAACTCTTGCACTGTAGCGATCGCCCTTTGCCCGTTCAGCGCTTTACGAACCTGATACCCTTGTTCGGTCAAGATTGTAGATAAAAGCCGCACATTATCGGGCTTATCATCAACTACTAAAATGTTGGCTTGAATTGTAGGATATTGATGGCTGTCCATGCGATGGCTCACGGTAGTTTGTCAAGATAAAAGATATTAAAACTTAAGAAGTTTACCTCAAAAAAAACGCAACAGTAGAAATTCCGATTTGCTCTCCTAAAAAGAGATGGCAAGGAGACGGTATTGGGGGTTAATGTTAGGTCTTTTTTTAATATAATAGCCTCCTAAGTTTAGATTAGTTGAAAACTGGTATTTTTACCTCGTCGCAACTGCTGACTGCGCTATCTCTATAATATCGTCAAATAGGAAATCCTGCACCAAAGTAGTTAAATATTGTGCAGACAAAGCAAATTCGCTCGGCATTTCCTCAATCAACTTGACAATTTTATCGTCGCAACATTCATGAGCAGCATGAGATATCTTTTCTACCCACTCAATAGGCATTTGACCGAGTTGTGACTCGACAGATTGATTGCTAGTCACTCCGCTAATTTCGCTGTCATTTTCTAGGGTTGCATCAACAGATTCCTCGTAAATGTAACGTACTCCTAAAAGTTCTTCCATTTTCGCAAATAATATCTTTGCATCGAAGGGTTTACGCATGAAATCATCGCAGCCTGCTCCTAAAATAGTTTGTCGTTCCTCTTCAAAAGCGCTCGCAGTAAGAGCAACTATTACAGTTTGTTTTCCGAGAGGATGAGCTTTAATTTTTCTAGTGGCTTCATAGCCATCCATGACAGGCATCTGCATATCCATCCAGATCAGGTGCGGTTGCCAATCCTCCCATACAGCAATAGCTTCTTCACCATCTCTAGCTTCTCGCACGAGGAGGCCTAGTGGTGACAATAATCTCTCTATTACTAGGCAGTTATCGGCGCGATCGTCAACAACCAAAATCCGGTATTCTGCTTGATTCGGTGCTAAACCCATTACTTTTTTCTGCGGTTTAAGGATTTTAATCTCGCTGGGAGGGGCAAGGCTGATTTGAATATCAAATGCAAACTTACTTCCCAACTCAGGTGTACTGCTGACAGTAATATCTCCTCCCATCATTTGTACAAATTTGCGGCTAATTGGTAAACCTAATCCAGTACCCTGTTGAGATTTTTGACCTGTTTTTGTTTGCTCAAATGGTTCAAATAACTTATTCATTTCTTCTGCGGCAATGCCAAGGCCAGTATCTTCAATTTCAAACTGAAGGCGTAACAATTCCGACTTTTGTAAAAATACCGGGCGAATAGAATTCGCGTCTACACAATCAAAGTCCGCCTGCGCGGACTGATTAGAACCCGCGCACCATCCGGGTTGTGTTTGTATAGCTGCGGTTTCAACCGCCAAGCTTTCCGAACCCGCGCACCATCCGGGTTGTGTTTGTATAGCCGCGGTTTCAACCGCCAAACTTTCTTCTACCTGATTTTTCACTCGCAAAGTAACACTACCCCTCTCTGTAAACTTGATCGCATTTCCTACAAGATTAATCAAAATTTGGCGCAATTTACCTTCATCTCCACTAACAAAGTCCGGTACACCCTCACCCACTTCCAAATTTAGCTGCAATTTCTTAGATTTAGCTTTTAATCGAAACATTTCTTCTAAGGTTTTTAGCAAGCGCATTAAATTAAAACTGCTTTCATTAAGCTGACTTCTGCCCGCTTCAATTTTGGACATTTCCAAAATGTCATTAATTAGCGATAGCAAGTGTTCACCCGCGCGATTAATAATTTCTAGGTGCTGTTGGTGTTGATTGTTGAGAGATGAATCGCGCACCATCACCTGACTAAATCCGAGAATGGCATTCAGGGGAGTTCGCAATTCATGGCTCATAGAAGAAAGGAATTCGCTCTTGGCGCGGTTAGCTGTATCAGCAGCTACGACAGCTTTTTGTAATGCTGTTTCTGCTAATTTGCGATCGGCAATTTCAGTTTTTGCTTGTTCAAAAAGGGTGGATTGCTTGATGGCAATTGCTAGCTGCACGGAAATTTGCTTGAGAGATTCTATCTCAGAAGCGTTCCAAACCCTTTGACTGCGGCAGTGATGAGCAATGAGTAGCCCCCATAGTTTTTCACCTTGCAAAATGGGAACCACGAGGTTAGCTTTAATTTCAAACTGGCTTAGTAAATTAATGTGGCACTCTGAAATACCTGCCGTGTAAATATTGTCGATCGCGCGAATGTGTCCCTGCTTGTAAACAGAGACGTAGCGTTCCTGAAAACAAGGGTCATTAATGTCAATTCCCAAAATCGGCATCGTACCGACTGCTACCGACTCAACGGCGATAAATCCACTCCAATCTGGATTAAAGCGGTAAATAACTGTTCTATCAGTTGACAAAAACTGGCGGACTTCTTCAACAGCCACTGTCATCACTTCTTCTAAGTTAAGAGAGGAACGAATTCGCTCTTGAATGGAATTCACGAGCCGCTCCCTTTTTACTTGTTGCTGCAAAGCTGCTTCCGCCTGTTTTCGAGCAGTAATATCTACTCCATAACCCACGCACTCCACAGGTATGCCAGCAGCATTTTTGACTAACTTGATCTCATCGTATATCCAGCGATAAGTACCGTCTTTGTGTAGTTCGCGGTATTCGTAGGAAATCGATTCTTTTTCCAATATCCGAGCAAATGAAGTAGCAACAAGCTCTCGATCTTCAGGGTGAATGAGGCTGTGCCAATCAAGGGAACCATCAAGAAATTCTCTGGATTCGTAACCAATCATTGAAACAATATTATCGCTGACAAATGTTACGTCATAATTTCCCCCTAATTTGCAGCTAAAAATCACCGCCGGGGTAGTCGCCAGCAAATATTGCAAGCGTTCGGTGACAGAGCGCAAGTTTAACTCGGCTTGCTTGCGATCGCGAGCTTCCATTGCTAAAGCTGCGATCTGCGCCACATAGCTAGCGAAGCTTTGTTCGTCGAGCGTCCACTTCCTCGCCGTGCCCTGACGTTCCAAACAAATTACACCGGCAAGTCGTCCTTGATGGGTAATAGGAACATCTAGCATTGATGAGATGTTTAAAGGAATCAAATAAGATTCGGTAAATTCTAGGGTGCGCGGATCGGTTTTGGCATCAACTGCTGCGAGTACCTGTTCTGTATTCAAAGCTTGGAAATAGCTAGGATAGTCAGCAACTTTCAGTTCTGCACCCCCGCTGTGTTGATTGGGTGTCAGTTCGTAAAGATCGGCACAGCACATTGCGGATTTATCTTCCTGATAAAACCAAATACTTGCCCGATCGACATTCAGGGTACGAGTTGCCATTTGCGTAATCTCTCTCAACGCCTCGCCGATATTTCCCTCGTAGATACTAGAATTTTTTGCTAATTCGAGCAAGCCAGTTTGTTGTTCTGTTAACCTAGTTTCTCGTTCGCGCAAAGCGGATTCAGCGGCTATTCTTTCTCTAATTTCTGCTTCTAAATAACCATTAATTTCGGTCAACTGTGCGGTACGCTCTTGGACTTTAATTTCTAAGTCATCATAAGCGTGGCGTAAGGCTAACTCTGCATCTTCACGCACAGCAATCTCAGTTTGCAACTTGCGATTTATTGCCTCTAATTCTTGGGGAGTTTTTAAAGATAAAAACTGGGGCAATAGTGTTACCATCGAGGCGGCGGTGTAGCAGGAAACCAGCGCAGTAATTCCTTTTTCAATCCCCGACAGCCAATAAGCGGAATGCCACAAAGTCCAAATTTCTAGTAAGTGTCCCGTGCCGCAGAGAATAATAAATGCACCAAATAAAGCAAATATTCCTAAAAAAGGAACATCGCGCCGCTTGAAGATAAAATAAATTAGCATCGCCGGAATTGAATAGTAGGCGATCGCGATTAAAAAGTCCCCAGTTACGTGCAGCCACACTAAAGGCGTTTGCCAAAGATAGCAATGACCGTGAGGCATATACTGAGTTGGGGAAAAGATATTTTTGAGTGCTTCCCACATAATACTTGTTATTGGCCGATAATAGGGATTTGATGATGCCTAAGTTAGGCAAAAAATAAAATAAACCGAAAGTTGTAGCTGGATTCAGCATTATTTATTAACGCCTCAACCCAGCTTGTTCATAACAGCTTGCTTCTGCACTAGGTGGCGATCGCCAAATTGCGATCGCCAAGGAATTTCAATTATAAACTCAGTACCTCTCCCAACCTCGGAAGTGCAGCGCAAATAACCTTCATGGGCTTGAATAATCTGATAAGAAATCGCCAAACCCAGACCCGTACCAGCACCGATAGGTTTCGTCGTATAAAATGGATCGTAAATTTTAGCGATCGCATCATAATCTATGCCAGTGCCATTATCAGCAATGTGAATCTGCACCCACTTCCCATCAACTAAAAGGGTGCGGATGCGAATTTTTAGCAGTGGGCAATGGGCAGTTTGTAAGTGGTCAGGTAAATTATTTTCCCAATAGCCGTTGGTCGAATGTCCCTGCTGTGCCATCTGTTCTAAAGCATCAATAGCATTAGAACAAATATTCATAAATACTTGGTTAAGCTGCCCAGCGTAGCATTCTAATTCTGGCAAATCTCCATACTCTTTAATCACTTGAATCGGCGGACGGTTTGGTTGTTCTTTCAAGCGGTGCTGCAAAATCATTAAAGTGCTATCGAGTCCTTCATGAATATTTACCTTTTTCATGTCGGCTTCGTCTAATCGGGAGAAAGTTCGTAAAGATTTAACAATTTCCCTAATCCGCTCTGCTCCAATTTTGATTGAACCAAAAAGTTTTTGCAAGTCTTTTAAAATAAAATCGAGTTCGATAGTGTGAATCTTGTCTGCAATTTCCGGCGCAGGAGTGGGGTAATAAACTTGATAAGCCTTAATCAATGCCAAAATATCTTTAATGTATTCCTGGGCCGGAATCAGATTGCCATAAATGAAGTTAACAGGGTTATTGATTTCGTGAGCAACCCCAGCTACCATTTGCCCCAAAGAGGACATTTTTTCAGTTTGCACGAGTTGAGTTTGGGTGCCTTTGAGTTGTTGCAGAGTGTTCTCTAGCTGCTGAGTTTGTTCAAGTAGTTTGGCTTCCGAGCGCCGCAATGAATTTTCAGCCAAGGAGCGATCGCGATTTTCCTGTTGCAAAAGTTCATTGGTGGATTCTAAAGCGAGCGTTCTCTCAATAACCCGTTTTTCCAATTCCAGCATTAATTCTGAGAGTGCTTCCTGAGCTTGTTTGCGATCGCCAACCTCATTTTGTAAAGCCAAATTTGCCACCGCCAATTGATCGGGACTGGGGATAGCCAAGATTTTTGGGATTAGTTCCACCAGGACTGCTGCTGTACATAGCGAAATCAACGCCGTAATCCCTTTAAGAAAACCAGAGAACCAATAATTAGGATGCCACAGCGTCCATATTTCCATAATATGGGTAATGCCGCAGCAGATAATAAAAGAGCCAAATAACATGAAAACCCAGTCAAAAGGCACGTCTTTCCGCTTCTTGACTATATAAATCAGCGTGATGGGTATCGCAAAATAAGCGCAAGCAATCAAAGCATCGGATAAAATGTGCAGCCCCACTAATCCAGGCTTCCACAAGTAGCAGTGGCCGTGAGGAATAAAATAATTTGAAAACATTTCATGAACCATTTGCATCTACTCAACTCGGTTATTTGCTAATATTTTGTAGAGTGATTACAGGAGGATTGTAAAACCTGCTGGCACAAAAAGAATAATTAGGCTTTTAAACTTAACACTTGTGATGAGTAGATACAGCGATCTGAAACTACCTTTAATTAAATTAACATCAATCCACTAAGGTTTAGCAAGGTCAACTGTCACATTCTTAATTATGGCTTTACGATCAAATGTGACACCTGCATGACATTTTGGCGAATTCGCTTTGAAAAACTGAGCGCTGCTACCTGAAAGGGAACCCAGCCAACGCCTCTTGAAATTGGGTTATGGCGCAATACGCTTGGGTTAAGACGGATCCCCCCTAGCCCCCCTTAAGAAGGGGGGAACCGGAAGTTATCAAAGTCCCCCTTCTTAAGGGGGATGCGAGGGGGATCTCGCAAGAGGATAAAAGCGAGATGTCTCAGGTTTCATACTTAAGTTGACACGCCTTTGGGCGCTCAGTGACAAGTGAATCCTTTATTGATATTGGTGCGCTGCGGTGAGATTTAACGGATTTGACCTGTTATTCCCTGAGAAATGTGGCTACAGGCTGGCGTCGCAATCGAATAGGCGATCGGCTTTACAGTCAATCATAAGTGATAATATCAACGATATACTCACTTATAATTGCAAATTATGACAATAGATGAGGTACTACAGCTAACTCATGCCCGATCGCAAAAAAATTTACATCCCGTACAAAAAATCATACTCAACAGTGATAATATCAACGATAAACTTACGGGATAATAAATTATGACGATAGATGAAGTAATACAGCTAACTCGTGCCCGATCGCAAAAAGATTTACATCCCGTACAAGAAATCCTACTCCGCCAAGTTTGGGAAGGAAAGACTTATACAAGCATCGCATCAGCCTCTCATTACGGAGAGCATTACCTGAGAAACATCGCCTCGGGCTTGTGGCAATCTCTCTCTGAAATCTTGCAGAAACCTATTAGCAAATCAAATTTTCGCTCCTCTCTAGAATCGCGTTCCCTAACGGTAGAGGAACAAGAATTAATTGAAGAATTCACCCGCAGCCAATGCCTAGTAACACCTTTAGAATATCCCGGCTCTCCCGTACCCCTCGGTTCGCCATTTTATATCCCTCACCCGCTAATTCAAAAACTCGCGTATCAAGAGATTGCCAAACCTGGAAGTGTTCTGCGGATTAAAGCTCCCAGGAAGATGGGTAAAAGTTCCCTCCTGCTACGGATTATAGATCGGGCTAATTCTCTTGACTACCGAACTGTAAGTTTGGATTTTCAGCAAGCCGAGGAAGCTGTTTTAGACAAATTCGATAAATTTTTACGGTGGTTTTGTGCGAACATCAGCCGTCACCTAGAATTGCCACCTCTATTAGATGATTATTGGGATGAAGATATGGGTAGCAAAGTAAGCTGTACCATTTATTTGCAACAATATATATTAACTGAAATTAATAGCCCTCTGGTTTTAGCTTTAAATGAAGTCAATAGAATTTTTGAGTATCCCAAAATTGCTAGAGAATTTTTGCCACTGCTGCGAAGCTGGCATGAAGAAGCAAAGAGGACTGAAACTCTGGGAAAACTGCGGTTAATCGTCCTTCATTCCACAGAAATTTATATTCCTTTAAAGCTCACTGAATCGCCTTTTAATGTCGGTTTGCCGCTGCAATTGCCCTATTTTACAGAAGAGCAGATACTTGCTTTAGCGCAGCGTTACGGACTCGATTGGAAAGATAGCCCCGATGCCGAGCGACTGATGGCAATGGTGGGGGGACATCCTTATCTGGTGCGGCTCGCTCTTTACCACCTCTGTCAAAACAGTGTAACACTAGATCGGCTTCTACAAGAAGCTCCCACAATAGGAGGAATTTATAAAGATTACTTGCGGAGTTTTTGGGTGACATTGCAAGAAGAACCCGAACTCGCAATTGGACTTAAACAAGCGGTAAAATCTGAGCGGGGCGTGGAATTAGATCCGATAGTAGCTTCTAAATTAGTTAGTATGGGGCTGATTCATATCGATAACAACCGCTGTACGCTGAGCTGCGAGTTGTACCGCCTGTATTTTGGTTCGCAAAACTTTGTTTAGAGGGAGGTTTTAGAGTTTCTTTGCGTAAGTTATATTAGAATAAAGCGATCGCACCACATCGTCATATCTACATAAATTCACTACATACTCACCTTTAAACCAACCCATAAACGGCATGACCAAGGTTACATACCAAATCGGCGGTAGTCTCGCTAGTGATGCACCTACTTATGTGGTAAGACAAGCAGATTCCGAACTCTATGAAGCCTTAAAAGCAGGCGAATTTTGTTACATTCTCAACTCGCGACAAATGGGTAAATCTTCCCTATTAGTCCGCACCCTGCACCGACTGCAAGCAGAAGGTTTTCAATGCAGCACCATCGACATGACCCACATCGGCAGTGAAAATATCACTCCTTTACAGTGGTATAAAGGAATGGTCGCCGATTTGTGGCGCGGCTTCAATCTTTTAGGAAAAGTTAATTTAAAAACATGGTGGCGCGATGAAGAAGAGGTCTCCTTTCTGCAAAGATTGAGCCATTTTATTGAAGATATCCTGCTGGTCAAATTTCCCACAGATAGAATCATTATATTTATTGATGAAATTGACAGCATTCTCAGTCTGGATTTCCCCGTAGATGATTTTTTTGCCTTAATCAGGTTTTGCTACAATCAACGAGCAATTAATCCAGAATATAAGCGCATTTGTTTTGCAATTTTTGGAGTAGCCACGCCGAGCGATTTAATTGCTGACAAAAAACGAACGCCTTTTAATATTGGTCGTGCTATAGATTTGCGGGGTTTTGAACTACACGAAGCCCAGCCATTAGCGGCGGGATTAGCAAGTGTAGTGAGTAATCCTCAAGCCGTTCTCAAACAGGTATTGGCTTGGACTTCAGGACAGCCCTTTCTCACCCAAAAGCTGTGTAATTTGGCCTATAGAGCTAGCCTCGAAACGGCGCGAGGCTTAGTAAATATTCCACCAGGAACAGAGATCTTTTGGGTGGATAATTTAGTGCGATCGCGCATCATCGATAAATGGGAATCGCAGGACGAACCGGAGCATTTAAAAACGATACGCGATCGCATCCTTAGAAACGAACAACGTGCCGGAAGATTGCTCGGCATTTACCAGCAAATATTACAATCAGACCCCCCCCTAACCCCCCCTTATCAAGGGGGGGGACAATCAGAACCCCCCTTATTAAGGGGGGCAGGGGGGATCTGTGCCGACGACAGCCGCGAACAAATCGAACTGGTGCTATCTGGATTAGTCGAAAAAAAAGCAGGATTACTCAAAGTTAAAAACCGCATTTATGCAGAAGTTTTTAACCTCGAATGGGTAGAAAAACAATTAGGAAAACTACGTCCCTACTCCCAAACTTTTGAAACTTGGATTGCAGCGAAACAAACAGATTCTTCCCGACTGTTGCGAGGACAAGCTTTGAAAGACGCTCAAGCTTGGGCGCAAGGCAAAAGTTTGAGCGATTTGGACTATCACTTTTTAGCTGCTTCTGGTGAATTAGACAAGCTGGAAATGCAGCAAGCAATGGAAGCAGAAAGAGTTAAAGAAGTCGAAGCGCGACTCGCAGAAGAACGCAAGCGGTTAGTTTTAGAGCGAGAGACAGCAAAGCGACAGCGGAGGTTTATTGGGGCATTGAGTGGGGTATTAATTGTTGCGATCGCATTTGGCATCCTCGCCCTCTGGCAATATCACCACGCCGCCACCAGCGAAATTCAAGCCCTCACCTCCTCATCCTCCGGGCAATTCGCCTCCCAACAGCGATTAGACGCCCTCGTGACTGCCATCAAAGCAAGACGCAGGCTCGACAGTCTCGCTAATTCCAGCCCCCAGTTGCAATCTCAGGTTCAACAAGTGCTGCAACAAGCCATCTACGGAACGGTAGAGCTGAATCGCTTGTCGGGTCATCGCGCTTGGGTTCTGGCGGTTGACGCCAGCCCAGACAGTCAACTCATCGCCACCGGCAGCAACGACCAAACCGTTAAACTTTGGAAGCCCGATGGCACCCTGCGCCAAACCCTCCAGCACACTGCCACTGTTCACGCGCTCAGTTTTAGTCCCGACAGCCAGCGCCTGGTGACATCCAGCCTAGACGGCAGCATTTATCTGTGGAGTCGGGAGGGCAAGCTGCTCAAAACCTTTCAGGGACACAGCGCAGCTATTTGGGACATTGCCGTGAGTCCTGACGGTGAGCGCATCGCCTCTGCTAGCGAAGACAGCACCATTCGTCTGTGGAGCGTTGATGGCAAACCGATCAAGACTCTGACAGGACATCAAAGTGGGGTTTGGGGTGTTGCCTTTAGTCCGGATGGAAACTTGCTCGCCTCTGGCAGCGCGGACGGTACGGTCAAACTCTGGACCAAGGGCGGCGAACTGGTGAGAACCCTGGAAGGTCATAGCGCTGCCGTTTGGGACGTTGAGTTCGCCTTACTCGCAGACAATAGCGGCACAAAACGTCCCACCATCGTCTCTGCCAGCGCTGACAACACTGTCAAACTCTGGCAACCCGACGGAACGCTGCTACAAACTCTTAGCGGTCACAGTTCGGAAGTGTTTGAAGTCGCTGTCAGCACAGCAGGCGATGTGATTGCTTCCGCCAGCGCCGACCAAACCATCCACCTCTGGAAGCCGGACGGGACGCTGTTGAAAGTCCTCCAAGGGCATCAATCTGGAATTCGCGGCGTTACCTTTATTCCCAACAGTGAAATCGTTGTCTCCGCCAGTGACGACAATACCATTCGAGTCTGGAATCCGATAAACCCCTTCTCGAAAGTTCTGCACGGACATCGCGGCACGATTTGGGATGTAGATTTCAGCCCAGACGGTCAGATGCTAGCTTCAGCCAGTTCGGATCGCAGTTTTAAACTGTGGGCGCGAGACGGTACGTTGCTGAAGTCTTTTGCCGGATACAAGGCTGCCGTTCAGTCCGTTGCTTTCCTCTCTGCTGCCAGCTTTGCAAACCCTGCGAACGCGCCAATCCTTGCTACCGCCAATGAAGATAAAACGATTAAATTCTGGCAGTTCGACGGGACGCTGCTGAAAACTATAACAGAGCATGGGGCGGGAGTTTGGGATATGTCTGCAAGTCCAGACGGTCAGCTACTCGCTTCTGCCAGCGACGATAAAACCGTGAAACTGTGGAAGCCAGACGGCACTTTGCTGAAAACGTTCCAAGGACATCGGGCTAGGGTTTATGATGTGGACTTTACCCCAGACGGAAAGAGGCTGGTTTCCGCCAGTGAAGATGGCACAGCTCGGTTGTGGAGTTTGGACGGTCGGTTTTCCAAGACGTTGGAAGGTCATGGCAGTGGGGTTTGGGAAGTTGCTATCAGTCCAGACGGTGGCACTTTGGCAACTGCCAGCATGGATGACACGATTAAACTCTGGACGATCGATGGCAGGCTGCTCAAGACTCTCAAGGGAAACACTAGAGGCATGATGGCGGTTGATTTCAGTCCAGACGGTCAAATGCTGGTGGCGGGAGGCGCAACTGGGGCACTCAAACTCTGGAAAATTGACGGTACAGAAATAACGACGCTAACGGGACATGAAGGGAACGTTTGGGGAGTGGCGTTTAGTCCCGATGGTAAACAGATTGCCTCGGTTGGGGACGATCGCACGCTGATTTTGTGGGATGTGGAGCGAATTCTCAAACTCGATGAACTGGCTTATGCGTGCGATCGCGTGCGAGATTACTTGCGAACAAATGCCGATGTGAAGGAGGAAGACAGACATTTGTGCGATCGAGTGGGCGATCGCTAAATAATCATCAACTATTAACTCAAAATGATTAACGATTATCAATACCAAATCGGCGGTAGTCTCGCTAGTGATGCACCTACTTATGTGGTAAGACAAGCAGATTCCGAACTCTATGAAGCCTTAAAAGCAGGCGAATTTTGTTACATTCTCAACTCGCGACAAATGGGTAAATCTTCCCTATTAGTCCGCACCCTGCACCGACTGCAAGCAGAAGGTTTTCAATGCAGCACCATCGACATGACCCACATCGGCAGTGAAAATATCACTCCTTTACAGTGGTATAAAGGAATGGTCGCCGATTTGTGGCGCGGCTTCAATCTTTTAGGAAAAGTTAATTTAAAAACATGGTGGCGCGATGAAGAAGATGTCTCCTTTCTGCAAAGATTGAGCCATTTTATTGAAGATATTCTGCTGGTCAAATTTCCCACAGATAGAATCATTATATTTATTGATGAAATTGATAGCATTCTCGGTCTGGATTTCCCGGTTGATGATTTTTTCGCCCTAATTCGGTTTTGCTACAATCAACGAGCAATTAATCCAGAGTATAATCGAATTAGTTTTGCGATTTTTGGCGTAGCGACACCCAGCGATTTAATTTCTGATAAAAAACGGACTCCTTTTAATATTGGTCGAGCCATAAATTTACGAGGTTTTGAACTGCACGAAGCCCAGCCATTAGTGGCGGGATTGGCAAGTGTAGTCAGTAATTATCAACCTATTCTCAAACAGATATTAGCTTGGACTTCTGGACAGCCATTTCTCACCCAAAAACTGTGCTATTTGGCGTACATAGCAACTCAAGTTACGCCCAATAAATTGGTAACTATTCCAACGGGAACTGAGGAGTTTTGGGTAGAACATTTAGTGCGAAACAATATTATTAATAATTGGGAATCTCTAGACGAGCCAGAGCATTTAAAAACCATAAAAGATCGGATTGTTAGCAACGAACAACGCGCAGGCAGATTACTCGGCATCTATCAGCAAATCTTACAATCCACCTCCCGCCTAACTCCCGATTATGAAGGGGGGCAATCAGATTGTCCGCCCGCCTTGGCGACACAGGCAGAATCACCCTTTTCAATGGGAAAAATGGGAATTTCAACCGATGACTCTCCCGAACAAATCGAACTCTTATTATCGGGATTAGTTGTCAAAAAAAATGGTTATTTGCAGGTGACAAACTGGATTTATGCTGAAGTTTTTAACCTGGAATGGGTAGAGAAACAATTAGGACAATTGCGCCCCTACTCCCAAACCTTCGATGCTTGGATTGCTTCACAACAAACAGATTATTCCCGACTTTTGCGGGGACAAGCCTTAAAAGATGGTCAAATCTGGGCGCAGGAAAAAAGCTTGAGCAACCTAGACTATCAGTTTTTAGCTGCTAGTGCCGAACTAGACAGGCGAGAAGTTCAACAAGCTTTAGAAGCAGAACGCACTAAAGAAGTTGAAGCGCGACTAACAGAGGAACGCAAGGGATTAATTCAAGAAAAAAAAGCAGCTAAACGACAGAGAACATTACTATTTGCAGTTAGTATTGCACTGCTGCTTGCCTGTGGTTTAGGAGTAACAAGTTATTTTCAGTATCGCCGAGCCGCTATTAGCGAACGCGAAGCTCGGATTAGTGAAATTGAAGCGCTGGTTTCTTCCTCTGAGGGACTGTTTGCCTCTAATCGCCGATTGGATGCACTAATAGAAGCAATTAAAGCTAAGCGCCGACTACAAAAGTTAGGCGACACAGGGAAAAAAATTGAAAATCAAGTTATCAATGTATTGCGGCAAGCGGTTTATGAAGTAGATGAATACAACCGTTTATCGGGACATAAAGCTGCTGCTATGGCAGTGGATATTAGTCCTGATAGTAAGTTAATTGCCTCTGGAAGTGTGGATAAAACCATTAAACTGTGGCGGCGAGATGGTACAGAGGTGGCAACGCTCAAGGGTCATCAGGCGATCGTCAGATCAGTCAAATTTAGCCCTGATGGTCAGTTAATTGCTTCTGGAAGTGATGATGGTACTGTGAAATTATGGCAAAAAGACGGCTCTTTGTTGAAAACTTTTCAGGGTCACAGTGCTGGCATTTGGGTAGTAGCATTTAGCCCCGACGGTCAAACTATTGCCTCTGCTAGTGTGGACACAACTGTAAAACTTTGGCACAAAGACGGCAGTTTGCTGAAAACTTTCAAAGGTCATACTGCTGGGGTATCCTCAGTAGCATTTAGTCCCGACGCTCAAACTATTGCCTCTGCCAGTGGAGACAAAACGGTAAAACTTTGGAACAAAAACGGCACTTTGCTAAGAACTCTTCAGGGTCATACTGCTGTGGTATCTTCAGTGGCGTTTAGTCCAGACGGTCAAACTATTGCCTCTGCCAGTGGAGACAAAACGGTGAAACTTTGGAACAAAAACGGCACTTTGCTAAGAACTTTTCAGGGTCATACTGCTGTAATATCAGCAGTTGTGTTTAGTCCAGACGGTCAGACTCTAGCCTCTGCAAGTCGAGATAAAACGGTAAAACTTTGGAATATTGACGGCACAGAATTGACGACATTTAGGGGTCACAGTGCTGGGATTTGGGGGATAGCTTGGAGTGCTGACGGCAGCTTTATTACTTCGGCGGGTGCAGAAAACAGCGTCAGACTGTGGCAAAGTCAAAATCCCTTGCGGAGGATTGTCACTGCACATAAAGCTGGGATTTGGGCTTTAGATGTTAGTGCTGATAGTTCTAAAATTGCCACAGGTAGCGAGGATGGCGCGACTAAGCTTTGGAGTCGGCAAGGTAAATTGCTGGCGACTTTGAGCGAACAAGACGCGGCGATTTATGCAGTTGCCCTGAGTCACGACGATCGCAAGTTAATTGCTTTTGCGAAAAACGATAATATTGTGAATGTCTGGGATCTCAAAGGTGCTGCGATCGCAAGTTTCGTAGGTCATAGCGCTAGAGTGACTGGATTAGCTTTCAGTCCTGACGATCGCACGATCGCATCCGCAAGTCAAGATAATACGATCAAGCTTTGGCGGCCGGGCGGCACTTGTACGGGCGAAACATCCGCCGCCAAATCTCTCGGTAACACCAATGGATGCTTTGCCCCGAAGACTCTGATCGGACATCATGCTCCTATTTGGCAGGTGGTATTTAGCCCAGACGGTCAACTAATTGCCTCAGCAGGGGGAGATGGTACTGTGAAGTTGTGGAAGCTTGATGGTACGTTAGCGAGAACTTTCCAAGGTCATACTGCTGCGGTATGGAGAGTGGCATTTAGCCCAGACGGTAAGATGGTTGCTTCTGGTAGTGGGGACAATACGATTAAGCTTTGGACAATTGATGGCAAGTTGTTAAGAACTATTGAAGGTCATCATGCTGCGGTGTGGGGAGTGGGATTTAGTCCAGAAGGTAAGATGATTGCTTCTGGCAGTGTGGATAATACAGTAAAGCTTTGGAAGCTTGACGGCACCGAATTAACGACTCTCAGAGGTCACAGTGCGGCGATTCGGGGAGTGGCGTATAGTTCTGATGGGACGTTTGTCGCTTCCGTCAGCGAGGATAACAGGCTGATTTTGTGGAATGTGCAGCAAATTCTGAATCTGGATTTGTTGGGTTATGGGTGCGATCGCGTGGGGGATTATTTGCGGGTGAATGCGGAGGTGGAAAAGAGCGATCGCTTGTTGTGCTCGCCCATTGGAACTGAATAATAAGTAGGTTGACATATATATTTGCTATCCGAAGAGAGGAACGAAGCAATTCTCTTGGCTTTGGGATTGCTTCGTTCTTCTTTTCGCCTATGCTGGCATTTATTTATGTCCACCTACTTAGGAGTTTCACCCCCCAAACGGTTAAAACTGCTGAAGGATATGCCGAAGCATAAAAGAGGTAACTACAGACTAATAAAATCGCTAGCGGTGAGAGTACCGGGTGCTACACCGTTAAGCTTCGCTAACAATTGATTAGTTCCAGTCACACTAATCAAAGTTTGATTATTGCTAGACGTAATACTGAGTTGATTGAAACTCAAACTGGGATTCAACCCAATTAAATCCTCACCCTTGCGGAAATCAGTAATGATATCGCTACCCAAACCTTGATTTAGCAGAAATACATCATTTCCCGAACCTCCAGTCAATGTATCGTCCCCAACATCCCCGGAAAGGAAATCGGAACCGCTGCCACCGCTGAGAATATCATTACCTTTGCCGCCGTACAGGGTATCGTTACCAATGTCGCCGCAGAGAACATCGTTTTCATTGTTACCGAACAGCAAATCATTGCCCTCACCGCCATCGAGACTGTCGTTTTCTTTGCCTCCGTAAAGCGTGTCATTTCCCGACCCGCCAAAAATCAGGTCTGTACCTTCATTGCCAAACACAATATCGTTGCCATTCCCAGCATTAATTGTGTCATTTCCCAAGTTGCCTAAAATGTAGTCGTCGCCATCTTCACCCAGCAAAATATCGTCATCTTTGCCGCCAAAAATGGTATCGTTGCCCAACCCACCAGCAACAGTATCTTTGCCGATATCTCCCCTCAAAAAGTCCTCGCCATCTCCGCCAACAACGGTGTCATTATCCTTGCCGCCGTAAATGGTATCGTTGCCAGCGTCGCCAGAGATGAAATCGCTGCCTTCATTGCCGAAGATTGAGTCGTTATCTGCACCGCCTTGGATGTTGTCATTGCCGCCCATGCCGTAGAGAGTATCGTTGCCGGCTTGTCCGTTAATTGAGTCGTTGATGTTACCGCCCATGATGAAATCGGTAGTGTCGCCGCCGTTGATAGTTTGTTGGACGGGGTTGGGGGTGATGGTGGCAGGATCTAGTTGCGGGGCGTTGAGGCTATCGAGTAGGCAATCATCTACGGCCGGAGTTGGTGTGGGCGTGGGTGTCGGTTCGGGTGTGGGAGTCGGAGTCGGTTCGGGTGTGGGCGTGGGAGTTGGTTCGGGTGTGGGAGTAGGAGTGGGTTCGGGTGTGGGAGTAGGAGTGGGTTCGGGCGTGGGAGTAGGAGTGGGAGTCGGAGTGGGAGTCGGAGTCGGCGTCGGAGTCGGTGTGGGAGTGGGAGTGGGCGTGACTGTAGGGTTAAATTCGTAAGCGCCAATATCAACGATCGCACTTCCGTTATTATCACCATCTTGAGGGCGACTGACACCGCGCTGATCAGCAGCCGGCGCGCCCGCACCAGTACCGGTATCAATTGCCGGACTTCCTGTTAGCAGCGGCAGCACGAAAGCACCGTTAATATTTTCCAAAGGGCCCAGTAAGGGGTCTGCGATCGTCACATTTGCCGTCGCATTATTGTCATTAGGATCTGTCGTCGTCAGTTTAGCAGGAAATTGTAGATTATTTCCGCCGTCGATAAATGCTCGTGAGGTTTGCTGCTTAACCTTAAAAGGATTACCGGCCGTATTGCTATCAAAAATCGAATTTTTGAGAGTAATTGGCTGATTTCCAAAAGTCGTAATACCTCCCCCATACCCACCAGCGGTATTCTTAGCAAAAGTCGAATTGACGATATTAGTCGAAAATGAATCTCTGTTACCAATAAGCAGTCCTCCGCCCTGTTGAGCCGCGCTGTTGCCGGAAAATGTACTATTTACAATGCTGACATTTCCATTTTCTCCCAACCACAAACCGCCACCATTATCATCGGCTGTGTTGTTGGCAAAGGTGCAGTTTGTTACTGTCAATTCGGCATTCCCATGACGTATTGCACCCCCAGAACCTCCTTGACCTGCTGCATTTTTGACAGATTTGTTATTAATAAAAGTGCTATTTTCTAATATCACTTTATCTTGGTTATAACCAAATAGAAAGGCTGCACCACCTTCTTTTGTCCCAATATTGCCGTCGAAAGTGCTGCCACGGATGATAACATTTCCGGGAATAGGGCCCGGAGTTGCATTGGGGCCTGAAGCGTTAGCACCATCGACGTAAACTGCGCCGCCAACATCTTTATTTGAGCGGTTGCCGATGAATTTAGAGTTTTCAATTGTCAGACTGCCCAACAAGTTATTCACAGCCCCGCCTATGCTACCTGTGTTGTTGGTAAATTCGCTATCTCTGATAGTCAGAACACCGCCGCTTTTAGTGGCGATCGCGCCGCCACCGCGTTCGGTGTTATCTGCTAGCGAACCGTCATTGTCGCTAAACTTGCTGTTAATTACATTTGTCGTGCTGCGAAAACCCGTGTAAATGCCGCCACCAAAACCGGCAACATTATTATTGACTTGGCAATTTTCTAAAGTTAAAGTGCTGCTACCTCCTGTTTGAATGCCGCCGCCGCTGCTAGTTGTCTCGTTATTTGGATCAGTTCCAGAAACTTTGCCGTTGGCAACAATCAGGTTTTTTAGAGTAACATTTGTTGCACCTTCTGTGCGGATTACCCGCGAAGCATTGTTGCCGCTGATGGTTAAATTGGCTGCACCAACTGCATCAATTGTCAAGTTTTTGTTGATGACAAGTTGACCGGAAGTGAGAGTAATTGTTTGGCTGGCAAGAGTCGAGGCAAATTGAATGGTATCGCCGGCAACAGCCGTGGCGATCGCATCTCTCAATGAACCAGGCCCGCTATCATTACTGTTAGTAACGGTAATAGTCGCTAAAGCCCCTTGATAATCTGCCATTGCCTCTGGAGTCAAGGCTAGCGGTGCTTCAATATCACCCTTGGCAAACTCCAAATTCCAGTTACCGCCGTGGCCAGTGCGATCGCTAGATGCCGCAATATCAGCCCCGGTTAACTCGCCCAGGCGATCGACAAAATCGCTTCCCGAACCCGCAGCAACATCGCAACCATAAAGCACAATATCTGCTTTGTCGCTTAGCGCATTTCGCCACCCTTGCAACTGGCTTTCATATTGCAGCAAATTATCCGAAGTCAGCGTTGCAGAACCTAGCTGCAAACTGCCAGAATTGCCGTGAGAAAAAATGTGAACTTGGTCTACAGTTTCCCCCGCAGCAGAAATTGTTTGCAGTTTCGCAGTAATTTGCTCGACTCCGTTACCATTTTTATCTAAAATGATGAGTTCTGCACCGGAAAGCACGCCACCCGCAAGAGTTTGATAGTCATCTAAGTCGGAATCAATGAAGACAATAGATTTAGAACCAGCATTGCGGAGAACAGATTGTGAATCCATGTTGATGGCAAAAGTTGAACTCATTTCGCATACCCATGAGAATGTTTACTATTTGCTGGTAGATTCACCTTGAAAGCAGAAGGCTAGAGATGCAGAAGGCAGTAGGCAGGATTAAAACCTCGGCGATCGATCGGGGAGATTAAAATTTAGGAAAGAACTTTAATTTTATCCCTAAGTGAAATCCGAGACTTGTCTCCCTAATCAGCTTAAGCTGTGTAGAAATTGCGATTTTTTTAGCAATTAACTGCAGAGGATGTAATGTAAACAGTCCGGCACCGGGAACCTCTCTATGTAGATTTACTATGCACATCTTTAGCCAGATAAGTAGTGCCTCAAACCATTGAGAAGCCTGGGCTACGTAAAACTCCAAAAAGATTTTATTGGTTCCAAATTTCAGACAATTTCTCTAGCTATTACCTGATACATTCACCTTAGCGAAAACCAGGAAAATCGCCTAACAATTTGATTGATTTCAGTTTTTTCCAGGTAGGAAAAAAGTTCCCAAAAATCTGAAATTTAGTTATTGAGAAAGCTTGCTTTATTCGGGCGCTGCTTATGGCTAGCCAGCTCCGGAGTGCAATAGACGGATGTGCCTCATTCTAGGTGTGGGCGATCGGCAATAAACAAGATTTATTACCGATCGCAGTTGAAAAGAATCAGATCCAGCGATCCTATTCGTTGGCGTAGCCCCCGTAGGGGCGGGCTGCGCTAACGTCATCCACCAAATTTCAGGATTTTGAGAGCTTTCTTCACCACTTCTAAGCGGGCTGGCTGCTTATAGTGCACCCTACCCCAGGCAGTTAGATTGTTACCTGAGTGAAATCGGTAGCAGTCAGAATACCGGGTGTAATACCGTTAAGCTTCGCCAACAATTGATTGGTGTCCGTCACAGTAATCAAAGTTTGATTATTGCTAGACGTAATACTGAGTTGATTAAAACTCAAACCAGAATTCAACCCAATTAAATCCTCTCCCTTGCGGAAATCATTAATGATGTCGCTACCCAAACTTTGATTTAGGAAAAACACATCATTTCCCGAACCTCCAGTCAATGTATCGTCCCCAACATCCCCGGAAAGGAAATCGTCCCCAGCACCGCCACTGAGGATATCATTACCTTTGCCGCCGTACATGGTATCGTTACCAATGTCGCCACAGAGCACATCGTTTTCATTGCCGCCCAACAGCAAGTCGTTGCCCTCACCGCCATCGAGACTGTCGTTTTCTTTGCCGCCGTAAAGCGTGTCATTTCCCAAGTCGCCAAAAATCAGGTCTGCACCTTCATTTCCAAAGGCAATATCGTTGCCGTTTCCGGCATTAATTGTGTCATTTCCTAAGTTGCCTAAAATGTAGTCGTCGCCATCTTCACCCAGCAAGATATCGTCATCTTTACCGCCGAAAATGGTGTCGTTGCCAAAGCCGCCGGCAACTGTATCATTGCCGAGATCTCCCCTCAACAAGTCGTCGCCCTCACCACCAACAACAGTGTCGCTATCTTTGCCGGCGTAGACTGTATCGTTGCCAGCGCCGCCTTGGATGAAATCATTGCCGGTATTGCCGAAGATGGAATCGTTACCGCTGCCGCCGTCAATGTTGTCATTGCCGCCCATGCCGTAGAGAGTATCGTTGCCGGCTTGTCCGTTAATTGAGTCGTTGATGCCACCGCCCATGATGAAATCGGTAGTGTCGCCGCCGTTGATAGTTTGTTGGACGGGGTTGGGGGTGATGGTGGCAGGATCTAGTTGCGGGGCGTTGAGGCTATCGAGTAGGCAATCATCTGCAGGCGGAGTTGGAGTCGGTGCGGGAGTTGGTGTCGGCGGCGGAGTCGGCGCCGGTGTGGGAGTTGGCGCTGGAGTCGGTGTGGGAGTTGGAGTGGGTTCCGGTGTGGGTGTCGGAGTGGGTTCCGGTGTGGGTGTCGGAGTGGGTTCCGGTGTGGGTGTCGGAGTGGGTTCCGGTGTGGGTGTCGGAGTCTCAGTTGGAATCGGTGTGGGAGTTGGAGTCGGCGCCGGTGTCGGTGTTGGCGCCGGAGTCGGTGTGGGAGTTGGAGTTGGCGCCGGTGTCGGAGTTGGCGCCGGAGTCGGTGTGGGAGTTGGAGTTGGCGCCGGTGTCGGAGTTGGCGCCGGAGTCGGTGTGGGAGTTGGAGTTGGCGCCGGTGTCGGTGTTGGCGCCGGAGTCGGTGTGGGAGTTGGAGTTGGCGCCGGTGTCGGAGTTGGCGCCGGAGTCGGTGTGGGAGTTGGAGTTGGCGCCGGTGTCGGTGTTGGAGTTGGCGCCGGAGTCGGTGTTGGCACTGGGACGACACTACCTCCCAATTCAAAAGATCCACTGTCCACGATCGCACCTGGGATGCTATCACCATCTTGAGGGCGAGTCTGGCCGCGCTGATCCGTAGCTGGTGCGCCGCTTGGTACTCCTTTGTCAATGGCCGGACTTCCCGTCAGCAGAGGCCTTACGAAAGCGCCGTTGATGTTTTGCAAAGGGCCGAGTAAGGGATCTGCGATCGTCACACTTGTCGTCACCTTGGTATCGGTGTTAATCACCGGCCACTGAAAATTCCCTCCTTGATCGCTATATTGGGCGGTGACGTGTTGCTGAATGCCCCAAGGGTTTCCTCCGTTAGCCGCTGTATTGTTGGAAAGAATCGTGTTTTTGAGGGTGACATTATTGGCATCGGCGAAGATACCTCCACCAACCCAGCCGGCAGAATTATCGGCGATGGTCGTGTTGAGAATGGTTGTGGGTGCACCAAGAGTCATTGCACCGCCGAGTTTGTTGAAATCACCAGCAGCAAACGCCGTGGAGTTGCCAGAAAACGTACTGTTAGTAATCGTAGTAGGGGCATTTCGCATCCACAGGCCGCCACCTTGATTGCCGGCTTTGTTGCCCGCAAAGGTGGTGTTGGCAATGGTCAATCCCTGGTTGGTGCTGTCGCTCAAAATCGTTACCCCACCACCATTTCCAGCATTTCCACCGTTGGGTAGCGCCAGAATTTCGTTATTTTGGAAGGTGCTGTTTTCCAAAATTACATTGTCTTGGCTACCGGTAAACAGATAAGCTGCTCCGCCTTCGCCTCGCCCTTTGTTGTCTTGAAATACACTTTTGGTGATCTTAATTGTGCCGGAAGCTTCGCTGGGATTGCTGGCTCGATCGGTATAAAGTGCGCCGCCGAAACCTCTTAAGAAATCATTGGGCTGACCTGTGGCGAAAGTGGCTGCGGTGGTGTCGTTGCCGATGAATCGGGAGTTGTCAATTGTCAGCTTACCTTGAAGGCTGTTAATTGCCCCGCCGTTAATTCCTTTGTTGTTGGTGAAGTCGCTGTTGGTGACTGTAAAAGTTTTGAAACTCAAAAAGCCGATCGCACCTGCACCGCGTTCATCGTTAGCTGCGGTGGCTACGTTGCCGTTGAATTTACTGTTGGTAACAGTCAGGGTATTGTTGAAATTACCGAAAATTGCGCCACCACCTTTATCGGCGACGTTGTTGTTGAACTGAACGTTTTCTACTGTGAGGTTTACTTCGTCGGTTGTGCCGATCGCGCCACCTCGATCGGTAGTTTTGCCGTTAGTAATAATGAGGTTTTTGACAACAAAATTGGTAGCAGTCGCAACGTTGGCATTGACAAAAAAGGCGCGGGATGCGTTGTTACCACTGATAGTTAAACCCGCTGCTGCGACGCCGTCAATGGTGATGTTTTTGCCAACGGGAATATCGAGTTGACCGCTGGTGAGGGTAATGGTTTGGCTGGCTAAACCTGGAGCGAAGGTAATGATATCGCCTGCAACAGCCGTGGCGATCGCAGCCCTTAATGAACCCGGCCCGCTATCGCTATTGTTGGCTACTACGATCGTAGCTAAATCACCTTGGTAACTTGCCATAGCCTCTGGCTGCAAGGCTAAGGGAGATTCAATTTGGCCCTTAGCAAATTCTAAATTCCAGTCGCCGCCACGGCCGGTTATGTTGGTAGATGCCGCAACGTCAGCCCCCGTTAATTGACTGAATCGATCAACGAAATTAGCACCTGTACCGCCTGCTACATCGCAGCCGTACAGCATGATGTCTGCTTGTGGGGCTAGTGAAGTTTGCCACTTTTCCAACTGGCTTTTGTATTGCTCTATGTTATCTGAACCCAGAGCGGTATTGCCTAATTGTAGGCTGCCAGAACTGCCGTGAGAAATAATGTGAACCGAGTCTATCGCCCCCTTAGTAGAGGCGTATTTTTCCATCTCTGAGGTGATTTGTTCGATGCCGTTTTTGGTGCGATCGAGTATTACTACCTGCTGTCCCGGCAGCACTCCCGCTGTAATTGACTCGTAATCTTCCACGCCGGAGTCAATGAAGACTAAGGAGCGCAGTGGCTGTTTTTCAAAAGAAGATTGTGAGTTAACTTGAGCGAATGTAGAACTCATATTGGAGACTCCATTAAGGGCATTATTAGTAGATACACCCCGAATTAATCTCATCAGGCTTATTTCATTATATCTTAACACTAAATTTGGACATAGTGCACTTTTTCCAAAATTTTTATTAATTTATTCTTATCATATTTATCGGTTGCACCCCGACCACAAGGGAAATTTAGACCTCTGCCGCTGGGAATATATTACAACACTTATTGCGAATATTCAAAGAAATCAATCTAGGTTCTACCATCCAAATTTTTTCGACCTGATTTTGCTAACAGTAGCGGGAGTTCAGGTATTCGGAAATGGTGGAGTTCAGTTGACAGTTGACAGTTGACAGCTTGCCCTGAGCGAAGTCGAAGGGTTGACAGTTGACCGCAAGATAGCGACCTCTACCTGGAAGGAAGAGGATTGGAGTAATGAATAGTCTTCTTTTAATTTCTCCCGATCAGGGTTCTGGCTTTAAACCAATTCTTTATGGTAATTTCCCCCAGAATAACTCCTCTTAATTATATTTAGTAGTTTTTCTTTGAGTGTGATATTTTACGTATAGGCACAATGCAATAGAGTTTCCCTAGCTGTATTTCATCCAAGGGAAAACTGAATTATGTAGATTTTGAATAATTCTATATGCTTTGAAATTGCTAGGTTTGCGATACATCTAAATACTGATCGCCAGGAGGTTTGGTCGCATTTACTAACAGTTAAAACGGTCTAATATTAAGTGGAACCCCTCGCTAGCAATCAATTGGCTTATGGCGTGCTACCGACACTGTGAGGACTGCCCACCTCACTACAAACGTGATTCAAATTATTCAGCGGGAGTTGATATGATTGCAGATGGAGTCAGATCAAATCGTTGATTTCGATCGCGCCTGCGTCACTAATTACAATTGCATTCGGCCCAGTCGCCCTCGGTACGTTCCACACCCTCCATTAAATCACTCTCCTTAATTAGCAAACTGTCGATCGCGCCCACCGCCGTTGCTGAGTGTATCACTATCTCGCCAAGTCCGCTGTTTTGAGTCAGAAAACTATGCGATTTTGGCAATTGACTTTTGTATGGTTCCAGGTAATCTGAACTGAGGATAACAGAGCCTAATTGCAGTTGGTTCGAGCTGCCGCCAGAAATTGTGCCAACTTTGTCAATCTCTCTAAGGATAGAGGCATATTTTTGAAGTGCCGAGGTAATTTTCTCGATGCAGTCAGATTTCCCAGCCCAAATTCTGGAAACAAAATATCCACCGTCATTGATGCTGGAGTCCTTGAATACAAAGCTTTTGGATGGGGGATTTGCGTATTCCGAGGCGGGAGTCGTTTCCCTTAAAGAAGTGAACATATTCCGTCCTCCAAAAGTGAGTTGAGCGGTAGATACAGCCTTGGAGTCAGAGCTTCTGAAACTGCCAGCGACCTTGTTTATTTTGCTGATTATTATTTAACCTATCTATCAGTTTCGCCTATTTCTGCTGCACTGCCATCCGCGATCGCACGGAATTTATATTCTGCGTGTTTTCCCTTACTTCCGGCCAACGCGCAATTACCGATCGATCCGATATCCTATCCGTGATACCACTTTTAACAAAAAATCCAACTGTCAGCCGGTGCTTCAAACCTCGATAGTCTTCAGTCATTCCCCTATCTAAAATCTAAAATCTAAAAGGGTATGACAGTTAATTGATTGGTCTCGCAACTGCACCGATCAAGATTCTGTGGAAGATGGGGGTTTTTTCCCTGCATTGCGAATATTAATAATCTTGTTGAGCGCCTCAAACCAAAAAGCAGCCCCCATAGAAATAGCTACGCCGCTCAATATCCAACCAAACAATTTTGCAATCAAACCCAGCCACAATAAATTCCCCTGCTTATCTCGTTCTAAGCTGTTCTGTTCGCTCCATCCAAAAGGCAGAGCTACCTGATCCAAAGCTCGATCGACATCCTGTTGAACTTTTGTCAGACTGGTTAAATTATTTGATTTAGTCTTAGCATTGTTTGTCACCAACTGCTGAGCGTACAAATTAACAGTCGATCGCAACATCGAATCCTTCGACAACCGATTAATAATATTAATGCTATCAGCATTAGCAGCGACAGCGATCGCAGTTCCGAGCAAAATCGCCACCCCTCTGGCATTCCGCTTGTAAACGCCAGAAGCACGCTCCATCGATTGGTCAAACCAAATTTCAATTTCTTTCTGAAAACGCTGCAACTGCTCTTGAGTATCTCCGCCGCCTTTTTCAGCGCGCTGCGCTAAAATATAAAGGCTGCGTTTCAAAGATTCTGGCATACTGTCCAAGGTTTCTTGAATTTGTTGATAAATTGGACTCTCCTCTTTGATCTCCATAATTTCTGCTACCGTAGCTTGACTTTTTTTAACAGTATTTAACAGATTGCTGAAACTCGGTTGCAGTTGCCCCAGCAGCGCCACCCGCTCAATTTTGCTATCAAAACGAGCCTTGACAAATGCCATCTGCCTCTGAAATTCTCTCCCTGCTAGCTCGGTTTCTGGTAGATAAACCTGAGAATCATTAATATAAAATCCTAGCTTTTCCGACATCCGATCTAAGCTGTTGTTCAAACTTGCTAAATTGTTTTGATAATCTTCAGCAACTCGATTGAACTCCGCAGTCAGCCACCTAAATTCTTGCTCAATAATCGGTTTAGTAGCATCCGGCAAACTCAGATTTTCTCCAATCTGTTGAATTTGTGCTAATTGTAAATCTTTAAATCTTTCCAATCGGGTTTTAGAAATAGAGCTGAGCAAACTAGAAACCTTTAAAGTCTCCAAAAGGCTAGCAGAAAAACACTCTGCTGGAATATAAGAAGGCCCACTGGATTTATTGCCGAAAACATTTTTAGTACCCGTAACTCCGTGGTACAAATCCCCCATGCGGTGCGTAACAGAGCGGAATCCCTCAGATAAAAGCCCTTTCGCTCCCTGATTCAAATCTTTGATAATCGGATTGGCGTAAATCGCATGAGCCAAATGTCCGACTCGCTTAAATTGCAGGGGATCTTTCGCGCCTTCGCTGCCACCAGAAATCAGCACTTCGATCGACTTCTTTAAATGTTCCGCCCGCCACTGCCAAACAGTAGCAATCAGTTCCTGAATTTCCGAAGCTAGCAAGCTTAAAGTCAGGTAGATAAAGACTAAGCCAATGATAATATCTATAATTACAGGCAAGTTCATGGTATTTTCCTAGTCGCAAATAACTGCTGTCTAAGTTTACCTGCAGTTTGGGACGCTCAAAACTCTCTTAACTTATGTCAGAAATCTTTCCATTCCTGGGCCACAAACTGAAAAATCGCTGGAATGACAGCTTTACAGACAAACTGTGGATGCTGGCTTTTCTGTTGGCTGCAGTGCTGATTTTCGGGCTGAATCTGGGCGGCGTGGCTTTGCGGGATTGGGATGAAGGCATTGCAGCGCAGGTAAGTCGCGAAATTTGGCGCGGCAACTTAAATTGGCTGTATCCGACGATCGACTCTATGCCTTATTTCAACAAACCGCCGCTGGTACACTGGCTAATCGGGCTGTGTTTTGCAGCAGGCGGTGTCAGTGAATTCACGGCGAGGTTGGTACCGGCGATGCTGACAGCCACTTCAGTGCCCCTGCTTTACGCCATTGGCAGGGAGTTGTTTCCTCCGCGTTTGATCGCCATTTTTTCTGCCCTCGTTTATCTGACGCTCTTACCGGTGGTGCGGCATGGACGTTTGGCGATGTTGGATGGGGCGGTTTTGTGTTTTTTGCTGGGGGCGATGTGGTGTTTGTTACGATCGCGCCGCGACTTGCGCTACGCTTTGGGGGCGGGGATTGGGTTCGGACTCATTTGCCTGACTAAGGGCGTGATGTTGGGGCTGCTGCTGGCTGCTGTTGGCTGTATTTTTTTGGTTTGGGATACCCCGCGACTCCTCACTTCTGGGTATCTTTGGGGTGGATTCGCGATCGGAACATTGCCAGTAGCGGCTTGGTATTTTGCCCAATGGCTGCACTACGGCCAATATTTCATCCACGCTAATTTAGTTAACGAATCTTTCCGGCGCATTTCGGAACCTGTGAGCAGTCACAGAGGCCCGCCTTGGTATTATCTTTTAGAAATTTTAAAATTAGCTTGGCCCTGGCAGTTATTTTGGCTACAAGGGCTGCGTTTGAGTTGGGAAAATCGCAATTTTCCAGGGCCAAAATTAGTATTGGTTTGGACTGGAGTATATCTGCTGGCTATTTCTGTGATGAATACTAAATTGCCGTGGTATGTTTTGCCAATTTATCCAGCTTTTGCTCTTGCTGTTGGCAGCTATCTCGCTGAAGTTTGGGAGCAACTGTGGCTGCCACCAGAGCCGATCAAAGAGGAAGCAGAAGAACATTTTGATGCTATTTCTTTGTTGCCTCATCCCGCGATTTTGGCAGTGCTGGCTGTAGTTGCTGTCGTCGGTTGCGTGTACTTCAGTGGCTGGGTAAGGATCGGGGGACAAATTATGCCTCCCGATCGAGATTTGCAGTTAATGCTGATGTTTGTAGGTTTGACAATGACAATGGCGGCCGTATTGCTGCACCGCAAAGATCGGCAGTTTATATTAGTTTTAATTTGGGGAACTTACCTGACGCTGTTGGTATTGGTGGCTTCAGATAACTGGGTTTGGGAACTGGCTGAGGATTATCCGGTTAAGCCGATCGCCGAAATTGTCCGCACAGGAACTCCGGCCGGTCAACAAGTGTTTACTTCTCACCGCTTGGGCCGTCCATCGCTGAATTTTTATAGTCAACGCCAAGTTATTGTCGCCGACGCGCCGACGCTCAAAAAGAAATGGCAATCTCTTCCTCAACCTTATTTTCTGTTAGAAAAACCTGTTTTAAAACATTTAGGTTTGCAGAATGCTGAGGTTGTCAAAACAGCGGACGATTGGGTTTTGGTAACTCGAAAATAAATTAATCATTAACACTCGCGTCCTTGGGGCGGGTGACATCACTTTCGATTTTATACTGTTGGTTCAGATGACCTGCCTTACCCGGAGCGGACTTGAATTAACGATATTAATTCCGGTTGCACTCCTTGATATAGCAATCCTTGCAAGAGTCGTAAACTTTTTACCCCACCCCAACCCTCCCCTTATCAAGGGGAGGGAGTAAGAAATTCACAAATGATTTAGGATTGCTATATGATTGTTGACTGTTGACTGTTGACTGTTGACTGTTGACTGTTGACTAAAATTATGCGGTCGGGCAAACTGACTGTTTGGATATTTGAACAATACCGATGCAACCAGAAACACTATCAGAAATCAATCGGACACGATCTAACAGCTAACAATCAACAGACTGCATTTCTATTTTTAACGCCGTTTCGACTCTTTGATACTCGGCCTCAACCTGTTCTAAAAGCGCGCAGGCCGGATCAGATAAAGGCTTGTTCGCCTCTGTTCCCATGCGGCCCATGATTTCGAGTTCCTCGCACAGCTCAAACAAGCGAAAAGCACCGAGAGTACCGCTAATCGACTTTAAAGAGTGAGCCGATCGCCGCAAAGCCAGCGGATCGGCGTTGCTCAGAGCCATAGAGATGCCTCGCAGCAGTTCGGGAGCTGTTTCGAGGTAAATCTCGATCGCCTCGTCCAAAGCTTCCACATCTCGCAGTCCCTCTATAATCTTGGCACTCAGGGAATCGTGGCTCTGTGACAAAGCCCGATCGAGATTTGATGCACCCCAATCGACGACTGCGGGCGAATTGGAAATTGTCAGTTGTGGATTTCCCGCAACAGCCACATTCGATCGCACTTGTAATTCACTCGTTCCTTCGATCTGTTCCGCCGTGGCATCCAAACAAACAATCGGCTGCAGACGATCGAATGCCGAGTTCGATCGAGATTTACACGCGCTCAAAGCTCGCACCAACTGCTCAATTGCGATCGGCTTGCTCAAATAGTCGTCCATCCCCGCAGCCATACACTCTTCGCGATCGCCCTGCATCGCATTTGCCGTCATCGCCACAATCCAAGGACTCGTCGATTTTGGATTTTGGATTTTGGATTTTCGATTGTTAGATTGTTCTTCGTCAGTTTCTGAAACTTCTGATTCTGCGCTGGGATTTTCTATCGATTTTCGATTGTTAGATTGCTCATTATTTTCTGAAACTTCTGATTCTCCCGTGTGATTTTCTAAAGTTAAATCTGCTGAAAATTGCTCGCGGATGTGGCGGGTAGTTTCCAGTCCGTCCATTTCCGGCATTTGCACATCCATCAGCACCACATCGTAAGGCTGGCGGCGCAAAGCTTCGAGCACTTCGATACCGTTTCCCGCCACATCCGCGCGATACCCCATCCGCTGTAAAATTTGCAAAGCCACCTTCTGATTCACCAAATGATCGTCAGCCAACAGAATCCGCAGGGGTAAGTTCTCGGCCAGCACGGGTATGGTTTGCAAGAAAGACCCGCTGGTGCGCTGCCCTCTAAATTCAGTTGTCTGTTCTCCAAAAATATTGATTAAAACATTGTAAAGCTGAGATTGTTTGATGGGTTTATTCAAAAAAGCAGCAAAATCCATCTCCATAGCAGGAGAGTTAATTTCTTGCCTGCCGATCGAAGTTAGCATCACTAACGGCAACTTTTCGCAATCAGGATACCGGCGAATTTGCGCCGCTAAAGCTAACCCGTCCATTTCCGGCATTTGCATATCCAAAACTGCCAAGTCAAACATCTCTTTAGCAGCCAGCCAATCTAAAGCCAAACGAGCCGAAGCTGAAGCCCTAGCCACCATTCCCCAAGACTGAGCTTGGAGAGTCAAAATTCTGCGATTGGTAGCATTGTCATCGACAATTAAGACTCGCTTACCAGTTAATTCAGGTTGAGAATTGCTCAAGTTAACTGGTAAGGAATTCTTGCAGCCAGAAACGATCGTACTAAAATAAAAAGTAGAGCCAACGGATTTCGTATTTTGGCCGATCGGCTTGTTGCTGAGTACAGATTTGCCATAGCTATATTTTTCGGCAATTTCGCAAGATTCTCCCCATCCCAAATCAAAAACTGCCGATGATCTAAAATCTGCAGGAGGATTGCCCGCGACACTACCCATACTTTCCACCCACATCCGGCCGCCCATCATTTCGGCCAAACGCTTGCTAATTGCCAAACCCAATCCGGTACCGCCGTACTGCCGGCTCGTTGAAGAATCAACCTGGCTGAAAGATTTAAATAGCCGATCCATGCGATCGATCGGAATGCCGATACCGGTATCTTTGACCGCAAAATGTATTTCGTATGCTGGGTTAATTGTTACCGGTTCGCCAGCAATTAATGGCAGTTCTTTAGCGTTAGCCGCCGGCACTGAAATCTTTTTTGCAGTCACCGAAACCACCACTTCTCCAGCGTCGGTAAATTTAACAGCATTACTGAGCAAGTTGATTAAAATTTGCCTCAAGCGGGTGCTATCGCCGATCGCCGTTGCCGGTACTGTACGATCGATCAAGTAACCCACTTCCAGTTTTTTTTCTGCCGCCTTAGCAGCTACCAAGTCTAGAGATTCCTCAATGCAAGTGCGGATGTCAAACGGATGTTCCTCCAAGTCCAATTTGCCCGACTCAATTTTCGAGAAATCTAAAATATCGTTGATCAGCGTCAGCAAAGCATCGCCGCTGCTGCGGATAGTTTCTACAAAATCGCGCTGTTCGCGAGTTAAGGGGGTATCCAGCAGCAAACCAGTCATGCCGATGACTCCATTCATCGGAGTGCGAATTTCGTGGCTCATGGTGGCTAAAAATTCGCTTTTGGCTCTAGTAGCCGCCAGTGCTTGATCGCGAGCTTTTGCCAAATCTACGCCTGTTTGCTGGCGTTCGAGTTCGCTTCCCACCCACTGAGCCATCAGTTTCACCAACTCTCTGTCTACAACTCGGAACGGTTCTGTTACAGGAGTCGGAGAAAAGAAGCACAGAGTACCGTAAACTTGACCTCCCACCGTGACGGGAATGCCCATGTAAGCTTCGATGAGGAAGGCTCGATCGTCGCTGTTGAAGGAAAAACCCGAAAATCTCACCGACTCAAAGTAGATCGGTTCTTTTGCCATTGACGTAGCGACGCAGAAAGTTTTTTCCAGATCGTAGATTTGGTCTTTGACGATCGATCCGTCGGGACACTCAACAGCCATTATTTGATAGTTGTCGCCTTGAATGCAGGACAAAATTCCCACCGACAGGCCTAAATGCCGACATCCCATTCCCAGCAGTTCTTGGAGGCGCAAATCAAAGGTAGAGAGGTGGTTGAGCGGGTCTGTACGGGGAGCCGAAGTCACTTGGTACAAAGCTTTGATTGCAGCTTCGCTTTCTCGCAGTTCTTGTTCTGTTTGCTTCCGCACGCTGATGTCGCGGGAAATGCCGATAATTTCTTGGACTTCGCCGGTTTGGGGATCGCTGATCGTGCGGCCGGTGGTTTCAAACCAAATGTATTTGCCGTCTTTGCGGCGGATGCGGTAGCTGACGGTGTAAGTAACTGGGATCGCCAGAACTTTCCAGTGAGCTTTGGCAATGATTTCTAAATCGTCGGGGTGAAAATAATCGTTGGGGACGCGGCCGATGAGTTCCGAAGGTTCGTATCCCAGCAAAGCCCGGCTGGCGGGCGAGACGTAAACAAACACGCCTTTGGGGTCGTGTCTGGTGATCATGTCGGTTGAATTTTCGGCCATCAACCGATAGCGGTCTTCGCTTTCATTACGTTCGACTTGAGAATTGCCCAATGCTTCTAGCATTCGGTTGATGCCGTCGGCCAAGCTTGCGAGTTCATCTGCTCCTGCCATATGAACGCGCAAGTCTGGGTCGCCGCTGGCTGCGATGTTGCTGACGCTGGTGCTCAAGGAAGCCAATCTCGCTAAGACTAATTTTTCTAGCAACAGCAGGGTGATCGCGCTAAATATTAAACCTACTGCCAGTATTGATAAGGTAAACAGCTCCAAGGTAGCCTGACCTTGGCCGTAGATGATGCGATCTGTCTCTACTCGCAGCAGCAACGCTAGGTTGCCGTGGATGTCGCGAATTAGGGCGTATCCTGCGACTAAGGTGTCGCTGAGTGGCTCGACTAAAATTTCTACTGATTTGAGGTTGGAAATTTTGAGTTTGACATTTTCCAACTCCTGCCTCGATCGAGCCATCGCCTTGGCGCTGTGCCCGGAGTAGTTCGCGGCTCCCACTTTAAAATCTAAACTCGGCAATCTAAAATCCACTGACAGGTGAGTCAGTTCTGAAAGCAAACCGATTTCGCTGCTGTCGAGGTAGCGTCCCAAGATCAGCGTCCCCCGCGACGGGCCTTGGGCGTTGCTGTTGAAGATGGGCTTGGCGGCAATCAGCAGTCTGGCTTCTGGCAGGGTGAGGACGCCTGTTTTGGCGGCGGGGCGATCGCCCTCGACTGTCGATGAGTCTATTAGTGCCTCGGTCAAGTGCTGTTTTAAGCTTTCGGGAATCGGGATTTCGGTTTTGGATTTCAGGTCGAAACCTTTGCTGAAGATCGTCTGACCGTTGGAGTCCAGCAGCACCAATAAGTTTAGTCTCAAGTAAATAAATGTCGAATCGACGAAATTTGACTTGACAAAATTTTCGTTCCGTGTTTCGACGAAAGAGTAAGTATCGTCCCACTCGGCGTAATCTTGGGCGCTGGTGTCTAAATTCGACAAGTCATCATCTAATGCGTCCAAAGCCCGTGCGACATCCTGGCGGACGTACTGTGCCTCCAGGTTGTGAAAATCATGCAGCAAAATAGTTGATGCAGTGGCATAGAGAACCACAATCAGGCTGATCAGCGCTGCACCGATGATTAATAGTGTTTTTTTTCGGAGTTGCATGGCGTCGCCCTCCTCACGGTGCTACTAGGCAACTAGCCAGGAGAGGTTTGAGACGTAGGTTGTTTAGCATTGGCGATCGCAGGGCCTGCGTGTTTTGACTTTTCTGGGCTGACGAAAGCAAAGCCCTTGGTATTTCCAAGGTATCCGGTATGTTGCCCCCACAGTCAGTGTAGTATTTTCACAGCTTTAGTTCCATATTATGCACAACCTATGACCTACAAGTTATAACCTGACGATCGGCATCTTCAAAATTAACCGCCGATCGAACTCAAAACAGTTTGCGTTTGATACTGACGCAGGCACGGCGGCGGGCGGTTGGTAGAACAGGCGTGCTGGGTTGAGAAGCCTCACTATTATTGTACCTAAAAAATATTGAGGAGAGAGCGGACTGGCGCGCCTAGTTGGGTCTGCCAAAAGGAGCTCATTTCAATAGCTGTTTTGATTTTTGTCCTTCTCTAGCAATCCTTGCAGGAGTAGTGGAATAAGCCCAAAAGCCTATCCAGCCTAGAAGCTTGAACCGCGTTCAAAAATTGTCATAGCAGAGGAAATGAATATCCGGCGACTTTTCATTTACATACGCAAATAAAATATACAACAATCAAAAAAATCGGCTTTTCACTTTTCTATTTTGAATTAATCAAAACTGCTAATTAGGGCTTGCTGAAAAAGTCAGAAAACAGCATTTAGAAAGATGAGTGAATTCGCGCTCGCCTTGATGAGATAAGTTTTATTCAAGCTTTCTTGGGTAAATACGATTTTTGCTAATCAGTAAAGGCAGAAAACCTGAAAAAAGCTGTTTGTTCTGAAATAGACACAAAAAAGCCAAAAAGCCTGCC